>UOEL01000129.1_pt1 | contig 41526 bp, 36 predicted proteins | sample 1989351 | NCBI WGS metagenome assembly UOEL01 (sample SAMEA4712195, study PRJEB27164) | hydrothermal vent metagenome | biome: marine basaltic hydrothermal vent biome; feature: marine hydrothermal vent; material: mineral | place: Pacific Ocean | collected 2011-06-14/2011-07-23 | depth 1719 m
ATGGACTAAAGTACCATAGGTTTTTAAATCCGACTAAAGTCAGCAGAACGTAAGCTTACTCCAATATAAATGTATCGGTATCGTTCCTAGACTTGCGATGGTGTTCCAAATACTCGTTTACCATCTTATCCGTTATATTCCCAGTACTCCAACAACCAAAACCTATTGCCCAAAAGTGACGTCCCAAATATTTTTTCTTCAGTTCAGGAAACTCCTGTTGAAGCTTTCGCGAACTCCTACCTTTCAACTTCTTTACCAATGTACTTACATCCTGGGAGGGTCCGGTACTCTAAATGCATATGCACGTGATCTTTGCTGACCACACCTTTCAGAATTTGCACACCTTCGGCATCGCATACTTCGATAAGCACTGCTCTGCATCGCTTTTGAACGTCACCCGTAAGAACAGTATACCTGTATTTCGTACTCCAAACTATGTGCACGGTCATTCTCGATACCGTATGTCCATTGACCCTTTGTTCCGCCATAACAGCAAAAGCAGGTTTTTTTAGAAGCTAAAGCGAGATGCACTAAAGTGCATAGTTTTAAACTGATTTTGAGACCAATAAACATAATTAAAAAAGCCTGTAAACATTTTATTTACAGGCAAATAATGCTAAATCACATCAAATTTCAGCGGAGAAAGAGGGATTCGAACCCCCGGAGGTGTGACCCTCGCTAGTTTTCAAGACTAGTGCATTCGACCACTCTGCCATTTCTCCGTGGTATGTTTTTAGGAGGCGTTTTATCGCATTCGGCCTCCCGAAACTTCGGGACAGCCATTTCTCCTTTGAGGCTGCAAATATAGAAAGCTTTTTCTTTTTGTAAAGGCTTTTATTGAATTTTTATTAACGTGAAGCCCACCCAAAGTGTCTAGATCAAAAAATCACTTAAGATGTATTTATACAGATGGTTTTACGAATCCCTTTTGTCATACACTACCATAACTATTTCAATTAAAGAGTACCTTGCAACTGATGGAAGATTTGTTGGTCAGTATTTTAATCCCTTTTAAAAACACAGAGGTATTTCTGCCCGAATGCATCGATTCTATCATTGATCAAAAACACCAAAATTGGGAACTTTTGGCCGTAGACGACCGTTCTACTGATCAAAGCAGAACACTATTGGATTCTTATGCCGATAAGGATCCTCGAATAAAAGTCTTCTCAAATAGTGGCGAGGGCATCATTGAAGCCCTTCGGCTCGCCTATAAAAATAGTAAGGGACAATTGATTACCCGAATGGATTCTGACGATATCATGACCTCCAACAAAATAAAGCAAATGGCCACCTCATTGGTGCATTTTGGAAAAGGTCATTTGGCCATAGGGCAGGTACATTATTTTTCAGAACAGGGCATCAGCGATGGGTACAAACGTTATGAAAACTGGTTGAACAACCTAACCTTAAACGGAAACAATTATGCCGAAATCTACAAAGAATGTACCATACCCTCACCTTGCTGGATGGTCTTTAAAGATGACCTTGACAAGTGCAATGCCTTTCACTCAAATAGATATCCAGAAGATTACGACCTTGCCTTCCGTTTTTATGAAAACAGAATGAAATGCATTCCCTACAATGAGGTTCTTCACCTTTGGCGCGATTATAGTACCCGAACTTCGCGAACAAGTGAACATTACGCCCAAAACTATTTCTTGGGCATCAAACTGCATTATTTTCTGAAACTTGATTATGACCATAAAAAACCTTTGGTGCTATGGGGAGCGGGCAATAAAGGCAAAAGTATCGCCAAGGAACTGTTGAAAAAACAAATCGATTTTCATTGGCTCTGTGATAATCAAAAAAAAATAGGAAAGGAAATCTACGGAAAAAATATGCTGCATTATTCTTTTCTAGAAGAATTAGATTGCCCACAAACTATCATAACAGTTGCCAATGAAGCTGAACAGGCCAAGATTCGCGAATATTTATCAACCTTGAGCCATTATCAAAAAAGCCGATCTTTCTTTTTTTGCTGATTTTCAAATGTAGCTTTTAAACCTTGATTGCTTTCATTCTTAAATCTTTACCCGTTCAATGAAATGGTCTTACATCTTTTTTTAGTTATATTTGCCAAGCATACTACCTCGGGGCAAGCCTACATGGCATTAAGAGGAATTAATCTTTATATTTCGACGCAAGCCTACCTGTCCGGCGAGGCAGGCGTCGGAGTATTAAACCCACCAGCGGGAATTAAAATCAGGAATGCAGTTTAAATATCCAGAACTTCTTTGGGGCTTGTTTCTTCTACTGATTCCTATTTTCATTCATCTTTTTCAACTTCGAAGGTTCAAGAAAACACCTTTCACCAATGTAAAGCTCTTGCAAAAAGTGGTCTCTGAATCACGACAGAGCAGTACCTTGAAAAAATGGTTGTTGCTCTTCACAAGAATGCTGTTGCTTACTGCGCTGATAATCGCCTTTGCCCAACCCTTTTTCGCTGAAAAAACGGCAATGAAAGAAAAGGAGACCGTTATTTATCTTGATGATTCTTTTAGTATGCAGGCCAAAACAGAAAATACCCCCTTACTGGCCAATGCAGTTCAAAACCTCATCAAAGCAATACCCGAAAATAGGGTGTTCAGCCTTTTTACCAATACGAAAGCGTTTAAGAATGTAATTTTAAAAGATATTCAAAACGACCTTTTGACCCTCTCCTATACTGATAAGCAATTACAATTGAACGAAATTCACCTAAAGGCCAACACTTTCTTCACCAAAGATGAAAACAGCATCAAAAACATGGTGGTCATTTCAGATTTTCAGCAGAGAATGTTGACTTCAACAACTGATTCAATAGGTGCTGTACGAAAGCACTTGGTGAAATTATCAACAGAGGGTGTAAACAACATTTCAGTAGATTCTATTTATTTGAAAGACAGTGGTCCTGAAAACATTGAGCTAACCGTACTACTTTCGAGCAACCTTAAAAGAGAAAATATACCGGTATCACTATTCAATGGTGAAAAGTTAATTGCCAAAACCTCAGCTACGTTCACCAAAAATAAAAAGGCAAGGGTTGATTTTACACTTCCGAGAAACGAAACGATCAAGGGCAGAATCAAAATTTCAGACACCGGCCTTAGCTATGATAACCAACTCTATTTTAATATAGATGCCAAAGAAAAAATCAAGGTGCTGGCCATAAACAATGTGAAAAGTGGTTTTCTAAAACGTATTTTCACCAAAGATGAATTCCTCTTTTCGGCATTTGACCTTAAAAAACTGAACTACAGCGACCTGAACGATCAAAACCTAATCGTTCTCAATGAATTGAATTCCGTGCCTAGCTCTTTAGTGTCGAGTCTTCGATCCTTTACCGACAATGGTGGTAGTTTGGTGGTGATTCCATCAGCGGAAATAGATTTCGGCTCTTATAACGCCTTGTTGTCGAATTACACTAAGACCCTTTTTACCCAACGTATTAATATCGAAAAGAATATTATGCATATCTCTTTTTCGGATCCGTTGTACAAGAACGTTTTTAAAAAAAAGGTAGTGAATTTTCAATACCCCAAGGTGTCACAATACTATAGGGTAAAGACCAAGGCTCCCAGTATACTTTCTTTTCAAGACAAAGATCCTTTTCTTTTGGGCCAGGGCAATGTGTTTGTTTTTACGGCTTCGATCGAAGATGGTAATTCAAACTTTAAAAATTCTCCCTTGATCGTACCCACATTCCATAATATGGGCGCCAATAGTTTAAGGTCACCTGATCTTTACACGCTTCTTGGTAGTTCGACCAGTATAGATGTTTCTTTAAAATTAAAGAAAGACCATATTTTGAAAGTGACCAAAGGAGATTATGAGTTTATTCCACAGCAGAAATCATTTGCGAACAAAGTATCGCTATCGTTCAATGAAAACCCCAATACGGACGGGATCTATACAATTTGTGATGCCGAAAATTCATTGAAAAACATAAGTTTCAATTATGCAAGAACAGAAAGCGACCTGAGCTATATCAATATGGCCAATTTACATGCAACAACCAAGAACGAATCGATCGACTCACTGTTTCGGCAAATGCAAAAAGAGAGTACCGTGAACGAGCTTTGGAAATGGTTTGTTATATTTGCACTGTTGTTTATGATGGTCGAAGTGCTGATTCAAAAATATTTATAATGAACGTACTGTTAAAAGCTGCCAAAATAGTAGATGCGAACAACAAAAGCCTGCATTTAAAAAAGCGTGATATTCTTATCAAGAACGGTACAATAGATACCATCGCGCCCAAAATAACCCCTAAGGGCAATATAAAGGTCATTGATTTTAAGAACCTTCATGTTTCGATCGGTTGGTTTGATAGTAGCGTAAGTTTTGGAGAACCTGGCTTTGAGGAACGGGAAACAATTTCAAACGGACTATCGACCGCTGCAAAAAGCGGTTTCACTGATATTCTACTTAACCCCAACTCCTACCCCGTACCTGATAGTAGCGCTGATATCGTATTTTTGAAAAATGCCGCCCAAGGCCATGCGACCAACCTCTACCCGCTTGGTACCTTGACCATGAAAGGAGAAGGAAAGAACCTTGCAGAACTGTTCGATATGAAAAATGCGGGAGCAGTTGGGTTTTACGACTTTAAGCATCCTATCGACAACCCCAATCTTTTGAAAATCGCCCTGTTGTACGCTCAAAATTTTGATGGGCTCGTACATTCTTTTCCCATGGATAAACAGCTTGCAGGAAAAGGAGTGGTAAATGAAGGAAGTGTTTCGACCAAATTGGGCTTAAAGGGAATTCCTGCCCTAGCGGAAGAATTGCAAATTGCCAGAGACCTTTTTATCTTAGAGTATACTGGCGGAAAATTACATATACCTACTATATCGACTGCAAATGCCGTGAAATTGATTGCCGACGCCAAGAAAAAAGGTTTGAACGTAAGTTGTAGTGTCGCCGTTCACAACCTATGTCTCACCGATGATACCCTGATTGAATTTGAGGCAAATTTCAAGGTCATGCCGCCCTTGCGAACCAAAGAAGATACAAAAGCCCTAATAAAAGGAGTGAAAAATAGAACCATAGATTTCGTAACCTCGGATCACACCCCAATGAATATTGAAGAAAAAAGAGTGGAATTCGATAATGCCGCATATGGTAGTATAGGGCTGGAAAGTGCTTTTGGGATCCTGAACCAGCTCTTTGGTCACGAAACGACCATTGATTTATTGACCAAAGGAAGGGAACGATACCATGTAAAAAAACCAATTTTCAAAAAAGGCGAAAAAGCTTGTTTGACATTTTTTAATCCGAGTGAAAATTATACCTTTGAGAAAAAGCACATAGTATCAACCTCTAAAAACAGCATATACCTCAAAAAAGCTTGCGCAGGTAAAGTTTTTGGGGTAATCAATAACAATCAAATACTAATTTGAGTAAATTTCAGTTATATAACTATTAACCAATAAAAATCTATAATTATGGATCAAAAAAGTACAATTGACGAAGGAAAAACTATGGCAATTATAAGCTATATAACTATAATTGGCCTTGTTGTGGCCTACTTTTCGAACAAAGACAAAGGAAACGAGTTTACTAAATTTCACATTGGCCAATCAGTCAGAGCTGCAATAGCTGGTATTGTCATATCGATTATTGCTACTATTCTAGTTAGGGTGACTGGTATTGGGCTTATTAGCTATTTTAGCTACGCCGGTTTAGTTTTTATGGTTTTAGGTGTATTAAATGCTATGAACGGGAAGACCGAAAAATTACCTTTGATAGGAAATATTGGCTAATAATACTCCTACTATAAGAAAATTCAAAAAGGCCCTTTTAGGGTCTTTTTTTTGTGCACTATTTTAAGTTGCCTAACTTAGGCGAATGAATTCAGTAAAAGAAGGGAAAACTGCTGCCATTGTGGCCTATATGACGCTAGTTGGTGCATTGATCGCCATAAGCATGAACATGGAGCCAAAAAATGAATTTGCCCGTTTTCATACAAGACAGGCGTTTGGCCTGCATTTGTGCTTTCTTGGTTTTTCATTGTTTTTAAGCCGGTGGCACAATGAATATGCCTGGTACGGCCTTTATATCTTTTATCTTGTTTTATGGGGATATGGCTTTATAGGAGCGATATCAGAGAAAAAACGATCTATACCCGTACTCGGCCCTTATTTTCAAAAATGGTTTACATTTATACAATAAATATTTATGACTACCGCCGCCTTATCTTTAGAACACCTTATACGACCTTCATCATCAACAAAAGGGAAACCACCCGTGATTTTTATGTTTCACGGTTATGGTAGTAATGAAGAAGATCTATTCTCTTTTTCCCCTGAACTGCAAGAAGAGTTCTGTATCATTTCGGTTCGCGCCCCCTACCCCATGCAACCTTTCGGAAACGCTTGGTACACTATTGATTTTGATGCTGAACACGGTAAATGGAGCGATGACGAACAGGCCATACGCTCTAGAGATATAATAATGGCCTTTATCGATGAGGCTTGTAAAGCATATTCATTGAATGCCGAAAACATAACCTTACTAGGCTTTAGCCAAGGTACTATTCTAAGCTATGCGGTTGCCCTATCATATCCTGAAAAGATAAAGAACGTTGTTGCCTTAAGCGGTTATATCAACGAGAATATTCTTGTGGAAGGTTATGAAAGTAAAAACCATGATAATCTCAAAATATATGCTTCCCATGGTCAAGTAGACCAAGTGATTCCACCTGAATGGGCACAAAGAATTCCCGATTTTCTAGAAAATTTGGGAATTGAACATGTTTATGAGGAATTTCCCGTAGGGCATGGTGTTGCCCCACAAAATTTTCATTCTTTCAAAAAATGGCTTGAAGATTAGTGTCAAGTCAAGTATGCGATTTGGGGTAAGCCGCCGTTATTTTTGGAATTTTGTGAAACTAAAAAAAGTAAGCATAGCCGTAGCTACGCGAGTCTTTTTTTAGCAAGGCAAAAAACGAAAAGAACAAGGCTTGGTGCTAAAGATCATGCTTGACTTGACGCTAGTTGCTTCGGGTATACAGAAGATGGTCGAGCATGGTAAAATCGACTCCCAGATCATCTTTAAGCTCGTATTTGATCAACAATTCTCCCCAGTACTTACCATCAGAAAAATCGACCACGATCCATTTGTGGTTTAAGATCTTTATTTTATTCAACTTAAAATCGTTCTCCATGCCCTCATAGGGCACTAAAGGGTTGTCTCCTTTCTTTTCGTTTGTTTCAAGCAATTTGTCGGCTATATAACGTGATGGATTCTTAATTGCCAAATGCTCGTAATACGCCAAAGCATCATCATTGTTCTCTAACGAGAAGTATTGCATATCCAATACTTTCAATTGCGTTTTTTGCACCGAATCTTTTAGACTGACGATCTCAGAACGCAATTTTTCGATTTTTATATCTTTTTGCTTCACCATCTTATCGCCACTTACAAACAGATAAAGGGCAATCAAGGCTGCAAAAACAAACAAGTACAAGTACATTCTTCTTTTCATAATGAATACTTTTATAATTCAATTTTCAAATTATCATAGGCCAAATGTACGTTTTTTGGTAATTTTTTTTCAACTTGGTCATGAAATCCCAACAAGTGGCTGATATGGGTGAAATAGGCGACCTCTGGCCGAACTTGCTTAACGAAGGCAAGAGCCTCTTCAAGGTTGAAATGCGAATGATGAGGTTCTTCACGCAACGCATTTACTACCAATATTTTTGAATTTTTTATTTTTTCCAATTCTTCATCCTTTATTCGTTTAACGTCGGTCAAATAGGTGAAGTCTTTAACGCGAAAACCGAATACTTGTAACCTATTATGATCCGCTTCTATAGGAATCACTTCGGTATCCCCAATTAAAAACGAATGGTTGTTTTGTATAATATTTACTTCTACTGCCGGAGCCCCTGGGTATCTGTCCTCATCAGCAAAGATATAGTCAAAACGCTGTTTTAACGAAGCCACTACCCGTTCATGGGCATAAATGGGAATATCGCCCTGCCTAAAGAAAAAAGGGCGTACATCATCGATTCCGGCCGTATGGTCGGCATGTTCGTGGGTGAAAAGGATTCCGTCTAATTTAGAGATACCTTGAGTGAGCATCTGTTGCCTGAAATCAGGGCCGCAATCGATTACATAATTATAGTTATCCCATGAAAGCAAGACCGAGACCCTGAGCCTTTTGTCTTTTGGGTTCTCGCTAAGGCATACCGGATGGGTGCTTCCGATAACGGGAATACCTTGTGAGGTTCCAGTGCCTAAAAAAGTAATTGTGAACTTGGTTTTCATTGGCATCAAAACTAGACACTTATTTATTGAAAACAAAACGAAGAATACTTCCTTAAGTTGCCTTATTAAGATATAATTCAACTACAAAAACAATTTATAAATTTTTGAAGAGTTTATACCTTAAGGTTGACCGAACTTCTTAACTTTGTTTAAAATAAAACATATACAATGGCTTCTGTTTTAAAACGGGAAAATGTATTTGAAAACATTCCTTCCATAAAGGCGAAAACCCTTCGCATAAATTTGAATCCTGATATTTACGGAACCTTTGCCGAAATAGGTGCGGGCCAAGAAACCGCAAGACATTTTTTTAGGTCGGGCGGGGCTTCAGGTACAATTGCGAAAGCGATGAGCGCCTATGACAAAGATTTCAGTGACGCCATCTACGGTATTGAAAAAGATGGGCGCTATGTCACCCAAGAACGATTGAATACCATGTTGGATCATGAAATGCGCCTTATGGAAGAGCGTATTAGCAGAGAGAAGCATCCTGAACGTCTGTTTTTCTCTTATGCCAATACAGTGGCTACCATTGATTTTTCAAAACGCTACAAAGGCCACGGATGGATCGGAATGCGTTTTCAACTCGATGCCCACCAAAAAGTGTTTGATGAGATCGTTATTCATGTACGTTTCAAACAGAACGAAGCAAGGCTACAGCAGGAAACCTTGGGTATTTTAGGGGTAAACCTTATTTATGGAGCCTTTTATAAATACCACAAGCCAAAAAAAATATTAGAATATTTATACGACCACATAGACAAGGATACCATTGAAATAGACATGATCAATTTCTCTGGACCCAATTTCAAAAAAGTGGACAATAGATTGCTGAGCCTTCAACTCATTAAAAACGATATGACCGATGCGGTTATGTTCGGCCCTGACGGCACGAATCTCTTACCTGCGTCAATTCTTTATAAAAAGAATATTTTGGCATTGAGGGGTAGTTTTAGACCGGTGACCAAGGTGAACCTTGATATGTTCGAGAAATCGTACGATATCTTTATACGAGATGCAACGGTCGATGTAGAAAAAACCATTGTAATATTTGAAATAACCCTATCAAATCTCAAAGCAGCATCAGGTGAAATAGATGAGCAAGATTTTATGGATCGTGCAGAACTGCTCTGTTCTTTGGGGCATTATGTGATGATCTCTAAATTTCAAGAGTACTATAAACTTGTGGAATATTTCAATAATTACACCAAACAAAGAATCGGCCTGACCATGGGCGTGAACAATTTGGTCGATATTTTTGACGAAAAATATTATAGACATTTGAGCGGAGGCATTTTAGAGGCCTTTGGCAAACTGTTCTTTAAAGACCTGCAAGTATATCTATACCCCATGAAAGATCCTGAAACAGGTGAGATCACAACGAGCAATAACATTAAGGTACACCCAAGAATGAAAGAACTGTACAAGTTCTTCAAGTACAATAGCAAAGTGGTGGACATTATTGATTACGACCCTGAAATCATGCATATTTTCTCTAGGCATGTACTCAAAAAAATCATGAACGGTGAAGATAATTGGGAAGAGCAGCTACCAGAGGGTATTGCAGAAATCATAAAAGAAAAAAAACTCTTTACAAAAAAAACACTAAAGAAAGAAAAAGCCTAAGTATTCTTGTCTAAGGTATTCTGCTTTGATTTATGTGGTTTTTTGAATCAATCCAACAATTGGGCCGCATGCGTTTTGGTCTTTACCTTATCTATCACTTTGATTACCGTACCCGCTTCGTCAATAACAAAGGTCTTTCTATGAATACCATCATAGGTTCTGCCCATAAACTTTTTAGCACCCCAAACACCGAAAACATTGATGACCGTATGGTCTTCATCCGCTAACAAGGGAAAAGGGAAATTATATTTATTCCTGAAATTGGTCTGTCTTTTTTCTGAATCGGCACTAACGCCCAACAACTCAAACCCACGAGCTTGTAATTCGACATAATTATCTCGTAAATTACAGGCTTCGACCGTACAGCCAGGAGTGCTGGCCTTCGGATAGAAAAAAATAATCAATTTTTTTCCTTTATAATCAGATAATTCGATAGTATTGCCATCTTGGTCCTTAGCGGAGAATGCAGGAACTTGGTCTCCTTCTTTCAATGTGTTCATCTTTGATATAGGTTAAATGTATCTTTCAAAAAGCAGTGCTAAAATTAGGCAAATTATGACGAAATCAGAAAAAGTTGATTTTACTATACGAACACTTCAAGAATTGTACCCGACAATTCCTATTCCTTTAGAGCATAAAGACCCTTATACGCTATTGATTGCAGTTTTAATGTCAGCTCAAAGTACTGATGTGCGGGTGAATAAAATTACCCCGCTATTGTTTGCCAAGGCTGATAACCCTTATGATATGGTAAAATTAACAGTAGAGGAAATCAGAGAGATCATAAAACCTGTCGGACTTTCGCCAATGAAATCAAAGGGCATTCACGGACTTTCAAAAATGTTGATCGAGAAATATGATGGCATTGTTCCAAAAGAATTAGCGCAATTAGAGGAATTTCCGGCAGTGGGCCATAAAACCGCCAGCGTTGTTGTATCTCAAGCTTTTGGTATACCCGCTTTTCCGGTAGACACTCATATACACAGACTTATGTACAGATGGGGGCTTACCAACGGAAAAAATGTCGTTCAAACTGAAAAAGATGCCAAACGCCTATTTCCGAAAGAACTATGGAACGATCTGCATTTACAGATTATTTGGTACGGCCGTGAATATTCACCGGCAAGAGGGTGGAATCTTGACAAAGACCCTATTACCAAGACCATTGGGCGAAAAAGTGTATTGCAAAACTATTTTAAAACAAAAAAGACCCGAAAATAACGGGTCTTTTTGTTAGTTTAAAATACTTTCAAACTTGAAGCACTTGTACTTCATCACGTGAAACGATTTCGAAAAGTTCAGTAAAAACTGAATGGTTTCTGTGCCAGTCTGGGCAAGGTCACACGTATTTTGGTGTTTAGCGTAAATTTTTTCCATATTTGTGTTATCATATAGTTTATGATAAGATAACGTAGCTAAAATGGAAATATTGTTACTACCTAGTTGATGAATTGTTAATTCGCCAGAACAATGTTATGTTTATCAATCATCTTTCTTAGGTTGATCAGTGCATATCGCATTCTACCAAGAGCGGTATTTATACTCACCCCGGTATTTTCAGAAATTTCCTTGAAACTCATGTCTTTATAGATGCGCATAAGAAGTACTTCTTTTTGATCATCTGGTAATTCTTCAATAAGTTCTCTAAGATCCGATTCGATCTGGTTTTTAATAATCTGGTTTTCAGCGTTCAATTTATCATCACTGATAACCGAGAAGATATTAAAGTCGTCACTACCTTCGAATTTCGGCATTCTTTTATTCTTTCTAAAGTGATCGATGATAAGGTTATGGGCAATACGCATTACCCAAGGTAAAAATTTACCCTCTTCACTATAGCGTCCTTTCTTTAGGGTCTTAATGACCTTTATAAAGGTATCTTGAAAAATATCTTCAGTAATATCACGATCCAATACTTTAGAGTAAATGAAGCTCGTAACTCGTTGGTTGTGTCTGTTGATAAGAACTTCTAAAGCGTGTTCGTCTCCGCTTATATAGTCTCTTACCAATTCTGAATCTTCAATCTTAGATTCCATACGTATAGGTTTTTTAGTTAAAGTTTGGGTCTTTTGGTTAGATGGTTTTTTTGAGGTCATTTTAGTGATTTTTGAGTTTAGTCTTAAATCTTAACGATTTGCTTTGGTTTTCAATTATGAGGTAAAACTAGATATATCGAGGCGTTGGAAAAAAACATTGTTGTCAAACCCTCTAATTTTGATGTGAAAACCCACTTTTCTATTTCTGAGCAAAATAAAAACCACCATACTGCGTTCCTTCCAAAAATCAATAATGGTGATTTGTCGATGTTTTTGCGCACTTCATCGATTCTTGTGAAAGCATTTAATAGGTATTTAACCCGCATTATGCAATAGAACTTCGTGATGAGGTTTGTAAAGACCAATAAAATCAGTGATTTTACTTCAAGCGGCATAGCACCGCTATGGTGCTTGAAGAAAACCAAGTGAAACGTCTTATTTTGAAGGTATTTCAAACTGTAATAGATTTTCTATTGCATAATGCGGGTTTAAGAATATCTATTATTTGAGTAGTGCGTAATTCAATAGTGAACAAAACACAAAAAGCCCCGACAATTGTATTGTCAGGGCTTTTCATTAAGTATGTATGTCTACTTAATTTAAGTTTGTTTCAAATTGCATACCCTTCGCTTTTGTTACCTTTAGCGATTTAGAGTAATTCAATAAAAACTGAACAGTTTGTGGTCGTGCCTCAATAAGCGTACATTTATTCTGTTTTTTAGTGTAAATTTTTTCCATATCTAAAAAAGTAATGTTTTCACAGTAATAACGCAACAATAAATAAATATAGCGAAACCAATCGACCTAAGGTCTATTAATTCGTTAAAACAATATTATTCTCGTCAATGATCTTTCTAAGGTTTATAAGAGCATATCTCATTCTACCCAAAGCCGTGTTTATACTAACACCCGTGTTTTCAGAAATCTCCTTAAAACTCATATCTTTATAGATACGCATAAGCAATACTTCTTTTTGGTCAGGGGGAAGCTCATCGATCAAACCCGTCAAATCATTATCAATTTGATTTTTTATCAACTGATTCTCTGCATTCAGTTTTTCATCGCCCATGACCGAGAAAATATTGAAACTGTCAGCCCCTTGATACATGGGCATTCTTTTATTCTTTCGAAAATGGTCGATAATAAGGTTGTGGGCAATTCGCATTGCCCAAGGTAAGAACTTGCCCTCCTCTCTATAGGCTCCTCGTTTCAAGGTTCGTATTACTTTAATAAATGTATCTTGAAAAATATCTTCGGTAACCGTTCTATCGCTTACTTTTGAATAGATAAAACTACTAATACGTTGATTGTGCTTGTTGATAAGGGTTTCCAAAGCTCTTTCGTTTCCGCCAATATATCTTCTTATCAATTGGGGATCGTCAATTTTCACTTCCATAACAATTACTTTTTTTGGTTAAAAATAGGGGGCCTTTTCAAGTGAAAAGGTCTTGTGGGTTATTCTTCCAATTTTAAAAAAGTAATGTTGCTGCTATAGGCTTTTTGACGTTTAAGTGAATCCAAATATAGATAAAATTTGTATAGTCCGAAAAAAATACTACTAATTTTCCTGTATTTCAGAACAAAATAGTATAGTTACGGTCGTTTATATTTCACTTAATCGACGTATTCTCAATTCTTGTTCTACTATAAGAAACCGCCGTTAATTCTGTTTTCTATTCTACTTTACAGTTGGTTCATGTGTAAATAATGGCTGCCCAAAGAACAATATGGTTATCAGTTGACGAAAAATCAAAAAAAAGAAATGGTCATAAAAAGTTCATCGTACCTTTGTCAACCTATATTATGAGCATACAGAACATTCTTGACGTAGACCCTAAAAAAAATATCATCATCAAAGGTGCGAAACTGCACAATTTGAAAAATATTGATGTGGTGATACCACGAAACAGCTTAGTGGTCATCACAGGTTTGTCAGGTTCAGGAAAATCGAGTCTTGCTTTTGATACCTTATATGCCGAGGGGCAACGCCGATATGTTGAAAGCCTTTCTTCTTATGCCCGACAGTTCTTGGGAAAATTGGATAAACCCAAGGTCGATTACATAAAGGGCATCGCCCCGGCCATTGCTATAGAACAAAAAGTAAACTCTACCAACCCGCGTTCAACAGTAGGTACAACTACAGAAATATATGATTACCTAAAGCTCTTGTACGCACGCATCGGAAAGACGTTCTCTCCGGTTTCTGGTAAAGAGGTGAAAAAACATAGGGTAACCGATGTTATAAACCATGTTAAAAAGTATGAAGAGGGAACAAAATTATTGCTACTAGCCCCTATTCGTATTAAAAAAGAACGGGATTCATTAAAATCTCTCCAACTTTTTTTCAAACAAGGGTACGCCCGAATAAAATATAAGGGAGCGGTTATACGTATTGATGCGGCACCAAAAAATATTGGCCGAGAATTTCACTTGGTCATCGATAGGGTCATTACCAAAAATGATGATGATTTCTTAAATCGATTGGCCAATGCGGTCGATACGGCATTCTTTGAAGGCAACGGGGAATGTATCATCGAAGAACTGACCACAGAAGAACAAACACTTTTCAGTAATAATTTTGAACTGGATGGACTCCGATTTTTAGAGCCCAATGTACATCTGTTCAGCTTTAGCAACCCTTATGGGGCTTGCCCCAAGTGCGAAGGTTATGGTGATGTAATCGGTATCGATGAAGATCTTGTGATTCCTAATACTGCACTATCTGTATATGAAAACGCTATTTTTCCTTGGCGGGGTGAAAGCATGGGCCGACACCGTGATCAATTGGTGAACACAGCCTACACTTTCGATTTTCCCATTCATAAACCTTGGTTTGAACTAACGGAAGAACAAAAACAATTGGTTTGGGACGGTAACACTCATTTTAAGGGTCTACACCATTTTTTTGAGAAATTGGAAGCGAAAAGTTATAAAATACAGAATCGGGTCATGCTTTCACGCTACCGAGGAAAAACCAAATGCAAGGTCTGCAAAGGCAAACGCTTGCGTAAAGAGACCGATTATGTTCATGTAGATAGAAAATCGATTTCAGATTTGGTAGAACTTCCCATCGAAAAGCTTATCGTATTCTTCGATACACTATCATTGAACAAGCACGATAGCGAAATAGCGGCACGTTTATTAAAAGAAATCAATACCAGATTAGGTTTTTTAAACAAGGTAGGGCTTGGTTACCTTACCTTAAATAGAAAGTCGAACTCGCTATCTGGGGGAGAAAGCCAACGTATCAACCTAGCAACTTCTTTAGGAAGCAGCCTAGTGGGCAGCATGTATATTTTAGACGAACCCAGTATTGGCCTGCACCCAAAAGACACCAAAAACCTAATTGAAGTTTTAAAATCGTTACGTGATCTAGGCAATACCGTAATCGTAGTGGAACACGACGAAGATATTATGAAAGCCGCCGACGAGATAATCGATATAGGCCCTCTGGCGGGTACTAACGGTGGTGAAGTAGTTGCACACGGTACTTTTGAAGAAGTATTGAAATCAAATTCGCTCACGGCAAGCTATCTCAATGGTGCAATGGAAATTGCCGTACCAAGCAAACGAAGGACATCAAAGACATTTATTGCGATAAAAGGCGCTAGGGAAAACAACCTTAAAAATATTGATGTAGTTTTTCCGTTGAACATTTTGACAGTGGTCACCGGCGTATCAGGTAGTGGTAAAAGTACCTTGGTCAAAAAATTACTCTATCCCATTATTCTTAAAGAGGTGGGCGGCTATGGTGAAAAAGCCGGACAGTTTACCAAAACGGAAGGCAACTACCAATCGATAAAGCATGTAGCGTTTGTAGATCAAAACCCGATAGGGCGATCATCAAGATCCAACCCTGTCACCTATATAAAGGCCTATGATGATATCAGATCTCTTTTTGCCTCGCAAAAATTGAGCAAGATCAGAGGCTATCAGGCAAAACACTTTTCTTTTAACGTCGACGGTGGTCGTTGTGAAAAATGCAAGGGCGAGGGTGAAATCACGGTAGAGATGCAATTTATGGCCGATGTACACCTTGAATGTGATACCTGTGGGGGAAAACGTTTCAAAAAAGAAGTCTTGGAAGTACGATTTGACAATGCATCGATCGACGATGTGCTGCATATGACCATCGATGATGCCATCACATTTTTCGAAAAGAACGAACAGATCAAAATCACCAATAAATTGAAACCCCTGCAAGATGTGGGGTTGGGCTATGTCGCTCTGGGGCAGTCCTCCTCTACCCTATCTGGCGGTGAGGCACAACGTATAAAATTAGCTTCGTTCTTAGTAAAAGGGAAAACAAAGGAAAAAGCCTTGTTCATTTTTGACGAACCTACTACCGGCCTCCATTTTCACGATATCAAAAAACTATTAAAATCTTTTGATGCCTTAATCGAAAGAGGCCATTCAATAGTGGTCATCGAGCATAATATAGAACTCATCAAATGTGCCGACCATATCATTGACCTTGGTCCTGAAGGCGGTGATAAAGGGGGGCAGCTTTTAGTGTGCGGTACTCCTGAGGAAGTTATCAAAAACAAAGAATCGTACACAGCGGGCTATTTAAAACATAAATTGTAGGTGCCATCTCAAAAATTCATTCGTTCAGCACTGAAAGGGCGGTGAGTCGTCGTCCCCCTCTCCCCTTTGTCGTTCCCTCTCTCTCCCCTTTGTCATTCCGAACCTGCCGGCAGGCAGGCGAAGTGAGGAATCCCTCTATAGTGTCGAAGCCACCTTTCACCTGTATCGAACTACAAACAGTGCCTTCTTGCCAATATCGGCATCGGCCGGCAATCTCAAAACAGGATCTGGACAAGCAGGCGTAGAGATTCCCCGTGCCTCGGATGACAGGGAAAGGGGCGAACGGAAAACAGTACCTTCTTACCAATATCGGCATCAGTCACCAATCTCAAAACAGGATCTGAACAAGCAGGCGTGGGGATTCCCCGTGCCTCAGATGACAGGGAAAGAAAGAAGGATTAATTTAGGGGCTTGAAGTTTAGAAACACCATTAATCATTAGCACTACTTCTTGAAAATTTTAAACATCACTTTTGTATTAATATGCTGATTTTCAATTTCTTAATGGCTTAAAAATAATCTTGGCACGCTGTTTGGTCTATATTAATCGAATGTAAATAGTTGCATTCAAAACTTAAAACCTTATATCATGAGAAAGTTTATACTTCTTTTTTCGGCTTTAATTATAGGTACTACTGGTATCTTGGCCAATTCGACAGATGATAAGGTTGCTGAACGCAATGCTTATCGTTATAATAACAACAGATCTTTCATCTTCGTTGAGAACGGCATTACGTTTTCGGTATATCGCGATGGTGAATTTGATTTTTACATTGATAACCGCATAGGGAATCGAAGAAGAAACATGACCTTCAATTCAGGTTACGATTACAGTCCTTATGCACAGTATGATGACTATGGTGCTGTTGTACAAGTAGAAAACGTACCTATTTTCTACGACTATTACGGGCGTGTATCTCAAATAGGCGATGTGAACATCAACTATCGCAACAATAGGGTATCAAGTGTGGGCAATATGTTTGTGTACTACAACCATAGGGGGTTCTATGACTACCATACAGGGTTCATAAACATACACAACAGACATTATGTGTACAGGTCGTTCCATAGCTTTTTCGTCAGACCGTCCATAGGGTTTAGCCTAGTGTTCGGTAGGCCTTATAGAAGGTTTTACAGCCCAATTCGGTACACCTATTACAACCCGTACCGTTATAACACAAGACGGACTTATGCTACATTTGGTAAGACCCACAGGTACAACCAAGTACGCAACGAACGGTCAAATATCTATAGAAACGACAAAAGGGTTGCCGTACGAAACAGCTCAACTAGAAGTAACAGAACTGTAGCTAGAAGTAACTCACGTGCTAAAACAAATAGAACCGTTGCCAGCAATTCAAGTACACGAGGAAGCTCAACGTCTAGAAGCAATACTACCCGCTCGAACAATAGGGTCAAAAGTAGCAGAAAAGCAACCGAGGCAACAAGAACCCTACGAAAAAGTAATATACGCAAGGGTGTCACCAATGGTAGAACAGTTACAAAAAGAAAGGTAACCCGTACACCGAGAAGTACTACGGTCAAAAGAAGTTCTACTACGTACAGAAGAAAACCAGTAAGTAGAAACAATAACAGAACAGTGCGCAGCACTACGAGAAGAGCGGTTTCAAAACCTACGCAAAAGATGGTTAGCAGAACACCCTCGAGAAGTAGAAGTGTATCGACCAGAAGTTCATCTTCTCGGTCAGTGGGCAAAGCCCCCTCTAGAAGTACGAGAAGTGTTTCTGCAAGAAGTTCAAGAAGTAACAGTAGCACCACAACCTCAAGAAGTAGAGGAAGGCAATAAAGATAGTTTTTAGGTTGGTTAGTTGTTTGACCCCGCAGTTGATTTTATCATCTGCGGGGTTTTTATAGTTGAACCCGAATTGTGCGAATCAAGGGTTGAAAAATAGTATTGAAAAATAGTATTGAAAATCAAGTGACCCTTTGTGGGCTAAACCCAATAAGTATACAGCTCTTGATTCGCATAGATAGTCAACTCGAATTGAAATTCATGGGTTTTCATTATAAAAAGTCAAAAATACCACCTGCCTACCGGTTTACCAGCCATGCCTACGGCAGGCCTGCCGTAGGCATGGCTGGTAGGCTTTCAATTATAGCAGGCAGTTGGCTTTGGAATAGAATATCTGTGTGGATAATTCGGGTTAATTAGCGTACTGCATTTAAGGCATTAAGATTGCCCCAACCAAAGTTTCCGCTTTTATTGGGGTACAAGTCCGCCGTAATCGTAAGTTGGTGCAGAACCTGATCTCTGGTCCAGTTTGGGTTTTTAGACCATACCAATGCGGCAATACCAGCAGCGGTAGCCGTGGCTACCGAAGACCCCCCTACGTAATCATCACTTCGGTTGTAATACCCGAGTACAGGCACATGATTATTGCCCGAACTACGTTCCATAACAATGGTATAATCTATTTTACCACCATAATGACATGTATCGCATTCGTTATAGCCTGCTCCTTCCTCTACTCCGGTCACAGCGATTGTTTCGCTCATGGTACCGGGAAAGGTAACGCCCATAAAGTTGGTGAAGGTAGTTGAGGTGCCCCCGGCAACAAAGATCAATTTCCCTCTTCTATGGGCATAGCGAATGGCATCTTTGATCCTGCCGATAGAAAAAATGTACCCCATAGACATTGAAATTATTTTTACATCATTTCTGCGGCCCAACTCGGTTATCGCCCTAGCTACCCCTTTTTGTTCTTGGTAACTATTCAACAGTACATTTTTTGAAGCCCTATAACTTACTAAATTGGCATTATAGGCCACCCCTACGGGCCGGTTCATATTATTTCTTGGGGCAGTTGCCACTGATGCCATTTTAGTGCCATGTCCGCACTTGTCGTTCGGACCGTCTGTTTTTTTTGACCATGGCCAATACGAATTCACGTATACACCGCGTTTCTCAAGACTACGCCCTGATGAATAACCATTATTGAAGTTGTTGTTCAAAAGGGGTTGGTCGGGCGAAAGACCCGTGTCGACAATTCCTATAGTTACGCCTCTACCAGTACTATACTCCCATGCACTATCAATATGGTGCAACCGAAAATTCCACGGCATTTTGGCATTGGGGGCAATAATACTGTAATCGGCACCGCTCAATACTTCACTTTCAAATCCGCAACCTGATTCCGACAAAGATTTGCCTGCCTGTGCATCTTGCTGTAAAAAATGATACCCACTGGGTTCCATATATCGAATATTGGCATCTTCCCTCAATTTCAAAATGGTTTCCAATTGGGTGACCTTGACATCTATGATGGTAAGGTATTCATCGTCATATATCAATATATTCTCATCTTTTTTCTGGGTTTTTGCAGTTTCTTTTTCTTCTATGGTTTCCACAAGATCTAAGATCCTCGATTTTACAATGGACTGTACTTGTGATTTACTATTGGTGAAATCACCTTTATCGCTGCCATAGCCAATGGTCAAAATATAATCGCCATGCTGAAGGGCGCTCCACAAAAAATAACCAGAGACGCTGTTCCAATCAAAATCACCTTGATCCGACAATTGTTGTTCGATCAGTTCATTGATTTTTTTGCGAGACAACGGGTCTTGCCCTGAAATCGAAAGCTCTATAGTATCAAGAGGTTCTAAATTTAAATCTTGATCGGTACAGGAGGCAAAGCTCAATAGTATAAGGTAGAAACTAATGTGTGAAAAAAATTTCATTTGCTCGGGTTTTTTTTGGTTACGCCCATAAGATAAGAAAAATACTGGATCGAACCGATGCATTTACTAACATATATTATCAATAGCGTCCTAAACGATTAAAAAAGAGAAAGGGTATTCTGTTCCTCAAAGTTATCTTTGTGGTGCACTACAAAAAACACCTTTCTCTTATGGTAAATATAACGTTGTTTTCTCAAATCATCTCCAAGCTTGACCGTGGTATATTCAATGCCTGTTAAGCAAAAAGAAACGGACAAGCACCAAAAAGGTTTTACCAGCTGGACACATTTGGTTTCTATGCTCTTTTGCCAGTTTGCAAAAAAGTCAATCTGTTCGTGATATTAGTAATGGTCTGCGTTCAGCTACTGGCAATCTAAATCATATGGGAGTAGAGAAAGCTCCTTCAAAATCAACGATCAGTTATCAGAACAAACGTCGTGATTGGGAGCTTTTTAGAGATTACTATTATTCTTTACTGGAAAGTCTAGGACAGCAGGCACACTTAAAACGTGCGAAGTTCAAAATAAAACCAAAAATATTCCTGTTGGATTCCACTACGGTAAGCCTTTGCTTAAGTCTCTTTGATCGGGCAAAATATAAAACGGCCAAAGGAGCCATAAAGATGCACACCTTGCTGGATTACGATGGAAACCTGCCCGCTTACGTGAATATCACTAATGGTAAAACAGCTGATAACAAAGGGGCTTATGATATACCATTGCTTAAAAGAAGTGTTATCGTTGCCGATAGGTTCTACAATGACTTTTCTCTACTAAAGGTCTGGGACACTAGCGAGGTCTTTTTTGTTGTTAGGCATAAAGAAAACATTCAATACACTACCATCAAAGAAAATGAATTACCCGACAATAGGCACCAGCATATACTCATTGACGAAATAATCGTTCTTACAGGCGCAAAATCAAAAGAAAAGTACCCTAAAAGGCTTCGCGGGATAGCCATATACGATCCAATTAACAAACAACGGATGGAACTGATCACCAACCAAATGTCTTGGACAGCAAACACTATTAGCGAGCTCTACAAGGCTAGATGGGAAGTGGAGATCTTCTTTCGAGAAATAAAGCAACTGTTACATATCAAATCGTTCATAGGAACCAGCGAAAATGCCGTAATGATACAAATATGGACGGCACTTATAACCATACTGATCCTAAAAGCATTAAAAGCTATGGCCAAACATAAATGGTACTTATCAAATCTAGTGGCTTTTATTCGATTGAACCTTTTTGTGAAAGTAGACCTTCAAAAATGGCTGGATTGTCCATTTCAAGAGCATTCCCCTCCTGTAGAAAATACGACTCAGGGGGTTCTGTTTTGAAAAAATCGAAAATAGCCGCTTTTGGGCAAGGAAACCAGTAAATTCATTTTATCCTAAAAACGTTTAGGACAGGATTGATATATTATCATTACTTCATCCTATCTGCAATCAGTGGGCCTTATTGATCTGGTTTATTACCACCTCTTAAAAAAATTTGACAATACCACAAAAACATCTTCCGATATCTTAAATCGATATAGAACGACAATATAAACCGTTGACATTAGTGTACTTTTAAGCACAATGTTAATAAAAGGGTGGAAGGAAAAATCCAAGAAGTAAAAACCAACCCCTATTAACAGTAGTATACCAAAAACCTTTACTGTATCTATAGTAAACGGAAGCATTCCGAATTTGATCTTTACGTAAAAAAGTTTAATGGTATTATAGATGAAAAAAGCCATGAAACTGGCGATTGCCGCCCCATTTATCCCGTATTGGGGAATCAGCCATAGATTGAAAAGTATAGTGATAATTGCCAAGAACACACCCATCAGCAATACGGCACGATAGTGATCGGAGTTAAACAGAATAGCATTGTTATTGCCCAGCAGAGAATCGTATACCTTGACCAGACCAACAATGAAAACAACCACGAAACCACCCCTGTATTGTTCTGGCAACAGCAAATAGAGTTCGTTTACATTTAAAACGATAAGTAGAAACAAAATACCGGAAGCTATAAAAAGTGTCAATGAGCTTTTCTGGTATAAGGTCTTTAATCCGTCCATATTGTGCTTGTTCAACAATTCAGCGGTCAACGGATAGGTAATCTGGTGCATACTCCTAGAAGGAACGATAACCACCATCGCTATATAGATTGCGACCCCATAGTATGCCACATTCTCCAAGGCGATAAAATAATTTAACATGACCTTATCGACTTCGAGCAGTATAATTGCGGCAGAACCGCCAAGAATGATCAATGTGGTATAGCCCAAAATACTTTTCGTGTTCTCTGGCCAGTTAAAATCGACCTTTGGCATTCTCAAGCGGTACGCATAGAATTTCATAATAACCATTCTTGCAATATACAGCCCAACTAAAGCTTTGAGAAAAAACGCTACTGAAATGGTATTGAAATAGATAAGAACCAACAGCACCATAGTACCTGCTCGAACAAAGATCTCTTTCATGAAATTGCCAAAAACAGATTTCATCTGAACTTTCGCCCATGCATAAAAAATCTCGAAATACGCCATGGCGGCACCAATCAAAAAGATATACCACACATAGCCTTTGACGATATTATTTTCGTTGGCCAAAAAATCACCGATGGCATCATGGGCAATATACGATACGCCCCATAATGGTATAATAAGGATCAACGGTAAAAACAGCATCAAGGTCAAGAAACTATCAGACCCATCACTATTCTTAAAACTACTGTAAAATTTCACAAGCGTATTCGGCACCCCAAATGCCAATAAAGGCATGAGTACGGCAGAGGTAGATAAAATAACAGTGACCAGGCCAAAATATTCATCCGTCAAAAAACTAGTGAACAGAAAAAGGTGGTTGACCGCACCGATGGCAAAACCCAAATAGGTGATCAAGGTATTGTTCAATGATTGTTTGAAGACGATTCCCATTAGAGGTTTTTGGCTAGTTCTTTGGTGAGTTCTCTACGGCTATACTTTTCTACGTTCTTTGAAGTACTGTTCAAATTTCCCTCTCTATACCGATTGAACCAATCTAAAATTACAGCTTTTAATTCAGATCTGGCCTCATAATCAAATACCTTTCCTGAGCAAGTTTCAGCAACAATGTCATTGACTTCCCAATTTTTAGGGCCAATACCTAAAATTGGCCTTTTTGCCGCCATGTATTCAAATAATTTTCCGGGTATGATACCTACTGTCGCATGAGAATTGATCTCGACCAAAAGCAATACTTGTGATTGTCGCTGATGACACAGTGCATCTTCGTGTGAAAGGTAGGGGATCAATTTCACATAAGGTTGAAGTCCGTGGCCATAGATATTATCCAAAACATCTTCGCTCACCACGCCGATCAACCGTAATTCGAGAGCATTTTTAAAATCGGTGTTTTCTTGCACCAACCCTGACAAGGCTTGCCATAACATACTGGGGTTTCTGCCTGAGAGCAAAGAACCTATATGCGATACGGTAAATTTTTGTTCTAATTCCACATTGCCTTCAAAACGGGCGTCATAGCCATTGGTAATGACCTTTATAGGTTTGGGCGTCAGTTTTTCAAACTCTTTTTTCGTTGTTGAACTTGTAACGATAATGGTATCGGCATTGTTCAAAACCAATTGTTCAAGTCGTTTATGTTTTCTTTGGGATGACGTACTCAAACGCAGTTTTTTATGATACCCGATCGAAGTCCAAGGATCTCTGAAATCAGCCACCCAATTAACAGGGTGTTTTTTCTTTAATAGATCGCCTATCAAATGAACGCTATGCGGTGGCCCCGTAGTAATAATGGTGGTGATTTTTTCTTTTTCAATGACTTTTGACAAAAAATCGACCGATGGCTTTACCCAATATTTTCGCGCATCGGGAATAAAGAGATTTCCCCGAACCCATAACATGGCTTTCTCAAGAAACGATTGGTTCTTGGCCTTGATGATCCCTGAACTAATACGCTTAGTTTTTTTTGGGGATAAAACCTTGGCCAAACCGTATGGCTCATAAATAGGGCGCGTATAAATTTTTATTCCTTCGGGAATTTCCTCGATTAAAGATTCGTCTTGTATGGGATAGGTAGGGTTTTCAGGAACATAAACTACGGGTTCAATATCAAAATCACGAAGGTACTTTACGAATTTCAGCCAACGTTGTACCCCAGGGCCACCTGCGGGAGGCCAATAATATGTGATGACCAGCACTTTTCGCATCAAGGTTCTTCTTTTTCTTCTCGTTTGTAACGCCAAAAAGAAAACCCTAGGCCACCGAGGATTATCAGTCCCAAAAGTATTGAGCTTGCCAAGGTGATCTTACTTCCGGTTTCGACAATTTTTGGTTCGAATTTGAATTCTATTGTATGCTTCCCTTCAAGCACTTTTAAGCCTCTAAGCGCATAATTCACCCTAAAATGTTCTTTGGCTTGACCATCAACGTAGGCATTCCATCCATGGGCATAATACATTTCAGAAAATACGGCTACGCCTGCATTGGGGTTGGTAGCTTCATAGGTGAGATGGTTTGGTTCGTAATCGATCAATGAAATGTTCGCCGTAGAATCGATCCTAAAAGCAAAACGGTTTATTTTGTCGAAGAGGTTTATATTGATGACCGCCTCATTTTTAGTATCCAATTTTTCTAAGGCCAGTATTTCTTCATTTGAACTCTTAACCTTGTTCAGTTTTTCAATAAACCATGCATTGCCATTGGCATCAGGGTTTACGGCTGGGTATGACCTGCCCTCTTGGTCTTGTTGAATGATGTACTTCACGTTCAACATATTCAAGACACCAAGGTTGAACCTGCCAATGTGAAATTCGAACAGATCTTGAAGCTTCGCCGGTTTGGCCGCATGATACCCACTGATCGACTGGTGAAAATAAGAGGTGCGGGCACTGCTGAGACCCTCTCTTGGGTCGTACACCCTAAACACACTTTCATCTTTTAATATCAGCTTATCAGAAGGCGTTTCTACAAAGGGTTGGGTCATTTTTCGCTTAGCGACAAAATTATCTTTATTCACATACCGCATATCTACCCCTACCAAATCAAATACGATCAAAGCCCCAACAACGACAATTACCAGATTGCGTTTTAGTTTTTCTTTCAGGTACAACCAAATGGCCGTAGCGGTCAGAATCACAAAAATCAATGAGCGGAATAGGTCATTGTTGTAGACCATCTTCCGATCTGATTTCACCATATCCGCTAGCTCTTCCATACCCGTTATTCTCAACCCTTCGTCTGTTGGTGATTCAAAATCGAACATGCCCTTAAAAACGAACAGGGCAACCCCAAGACCTAATATGCTAAAGAACGAAATTTTTAGTGCCTTTATTTTTTTTGTTTTTTCAACGGATGGATCAAACATAGCCGCCAAGGCCAATATCGCAAGTATAGGGGCACAAAGCTCTACAATGACCTGAATAGACGATACCGCCCTAAACTTGTCGTAAAGCGGAAAGTAATCGATCATAAAATCGGTCAAGAGGCTGAAATTCTTTCCCCAAGACAAAAGCAAAGACATGATTACCCCGCCCAAAAGCCACCATTTTGCCTTGCCCTTGACAAGAAACAATCCCAAAAAGAACAAGAAAAAAATAATTGCACCAATATAGGCCGGCCCTGCCGTACTTGGCTGGTCGCCCCAATATAAGGGCACCCCACTTGCAAAGTCCAATGCTCTTGTTCTTGGCAAGCCTTTATCAACTAAATAGTTATAAGTTTTTGAGTCTTTGCCCAAATCTTCTGTTGAGGCACCACCAAAAAGCCGAGGTACAAAAAGGTTCAATGACTCGACAATACCATAACTCCATGTCGTAATATAGTCTTTGCTCATGCCATCAACCTTTTCTTTGGGGCTTCCGTCAGGGTTAATGGTCAAATCAGATGCGCCCCGCGTACTCCAATCGGCATATTCTTTGGTCGCCATTAAGCCCGTTGCATTGGTGGCAATACCAAGGGTTACCGCAATCAAAAGTATTCCGACGGAAATAAAATAATGCTTTACGTACTTTTTTCGAATGGCATCGACCAAATAGACCACCCCCAAGATCAAGACCAATAGCATGAAATAATAGGTCATTTGATAGTGGTTGGCACCTACTTCAAGCGCCATGGCAATAGCGGCCAGTACAAAGCCCCATAAATATTTTTTTCGAAAGACCAATATAATTCCTCCCAAAAGCATTGGCAGATAGCCTAGGGCATGCGCTTTGGCATTATGACCTGCACCAAAAATGATTATCAGGTAGGTAGAAAACCCAAAGGCCAAGGCACCTATGATCGCCAATCGGTAATCAACCTTCATACTGCATAATAGAATGTAAAAACCAAGAAAGTAAATAAATAGATAATCGGCAGGTCGTGGTAGAAACCTAATCAAACGATCTAATTTCTTTACATAGTCATGCGGATAATAGGCCCCTAATTGATAGGTGGGCATACCGCCAAAAGAACTATTGGTCCAGTAAGGTTCTTCCCCTTTTGTTTTTTTGCGAAAATCATTCTGTTCTTTGGCCATGCCCGTATATTGGGCAATATCGTGTTGGTAAATAACCTTTCCTTGAAGTACCGGATGAAAGTAGGCCAGTGCCGCAATCACGAAAAAAACGGCAACAAAAAAGTGGGTGAAAAAAACTTTTAAAGCTGTTCGCATAAACAAATATGTCTAAGGGTTGTAGTGAACTCGTTTAAATTTTTTCAATTGGCTAAAAAGTTTAAACGAATTCAGTGCTAAAATAATCAATCAATTTCTTCAAAGTCAATATAATCACCTACATTTTTAGAAGTGCCTTTTTTCTCGGTAGACTTTTTCTTGATAATCACATCGCCCACTCGTTCTTCGTTCATTGGGTTTTGCTGGGTGAATTCGCCAAACTTTTCTTTAAAATGCGCCTCGGTTTTTTTGGCCGCATAGTTCAATATTTTAGGTGCGAACAGTTTTACCAGCATTTTAAACAGGTAGTATACCAGGATAATAACTAAAATCGTCTTTAAAAAAACCATAATAATTCAAATAGAATATATCAAAAGTACGATTCTCACGTTGTATTATAAAAAATAACAATAAAAACTATTTATGGGTGCGCTCTTTGAAATTAAAAAAACAAAGCAATTTCTGTTTTCTTTCTTACTAATACTTCCCCTTTTAGGGTTTTCACAATATACCGATGTCATCAACTCAAACAGACCTGGACTTTCTGTGAGTGCCTATGCCGTTGGCAAAAATGTAATTCAATTAGAGGCCGGGCTTCTTTATGAACAGAGCGATCATGCGGGGCTCAATACGCAATCGAATATTTGGGGCACTGATATCTCATTGCGATATGGTTTGCTCTTTGAAACCTTAGAACTCAATTACGAGGGCACCTTTCAAAATCGAAATACGACTTTTGGCAATACGGGCGTCAGCCAAAATTTTACTGATTTCTCAAGAAATCGATTGGGATTGAAGTTTTTGATCTACGATCGTTTCAAGAACCCTGAACGTAATAAACCTAACTTGTACAGTTGGCGAGCGAACCATGTGTTTCAATTTAAAAATCTGATTCCTTCGGTATCGATCTATGGTGGAGCGACTTTCAATATAGGCGACAACCCTTTTTATTTGGGTGACCCAACAGTATCATATCGTGCTATGATAGCCACACAGAGTAAGCTTACTCCGCGTTTTGTACTTATTACCAATACCGCCTATGACAGAATTTCGACAGAATTTCCTGAGTTGAATTTTCTGATTTCGTTGTCCTATGCCTTTAGAAACCCAAAATGGAGCACCTTTGTCGAAAACCAATTCATTGATAGCGACCGGTATTCTGATGTGTTGATACGTGCAGGTATAGCCCATTTATTAAAAGAAAACCTGCAATTGGATATCAATATGGGTACCAGTTTTAAAAATACACCTTCACGAATATTCGTATCTGCAGGAGGCTCGTACCGATTCGATTTCCATAAAGATGCACCTAAGGCCATTGAGGATCAAAAAGCAGATGAAAATGGCGGGGCCATCAAGAAAGACGCCATGAAGAAAAAGAAGAAGGGTGAAAAGAAAAAAGAAGGTGGCAAAGGCGCTGAGGATATTGATCTGGGCCCTACAAAAAAACAGCTCCGAAAATTGAAAAAGGAAGAGAAAAGAAAGAACAAGGGCAAAAAGAAAAACAAAAAGGACAAGAAAAAAGATACTGGGGTTATTGAGTTTTGATCGAATCGGATTTTTTCTCACCAGTCTTAGAGGCTGTTTTGAAATGTGTGATTAGCCCCGACGCTTCGGGATTATAGGCTATTTTCCCACCTGCCATGCCTACGACGGAACCAGACGGGCATAAAAAAACAACTAAACTACCATCGGCTAAAGACCAATGGGCTTGGGTTTCGCCTAAAGACTAAAGCAACTGACCTAAAACGATACATTGATAGATCTTGATCGCAGAACAACGAGGCTCTAGTTTAAAATAACGTTGATGCTTGAAAGTGCCAGCATGTATGGTTTTTCGGAATCTCTGGTTTTTGATTTGTACCCAAAAGACACAAATATTGGTTTTTTATGGGTTTTATCAACACAAAACTAAACTAGAGCCAACAACGATCGACGATTTTCGATCGCAGAACCTGTTCTTCGTTCTGCATTCGTCGATCTCCGATCAACAATAGTTGATTTTAATTCAAAATAAAACAACTTTTTTTAACCGAAACGACTCTTGGCCGAACGGTCGCCTATAATATACAAAACTAAAGTCGTCGCCTAAAGGCGAGGGGATTCAACCCCAGAACGATACATTGACATATTTCAAAACAGCCTCTTAGAACGGACCCTTTAAATTCTACGCAATTCGCAAATACTGTTTTTCAAAATTTATACTTACCGTGAAGTGAAAACAAATTTGGCATACCGTAATTTCCCATGCCCGCTTTATTGATCTGTAGTTCGTGTTTTGCCTCGAAATTCATTTTTTTGTCAAAGTCATAACCCATACCATTTGAAATATACAATCTAGCTGGTATCATTTTACCACTGTATTTATCAAACCCCGATTCTACCTCCATTCCCGAAAAAAGATAAACATTGTTCTTGAGATAGTACTTTCCCCTTAGAGACAGCTTTAGTGCATCTCCCATTAAATAACTATCGTAAAAGCCCTGCAATTCGGCCATAAACTTTTTATCAAAATTATAACCCAAGACAAAATTCGAATGCGTTTCACCATTCAAAAAAACGGGATAAGAAAAACTTTCGGTAAAGAAGTGGTTGCCTACTGTATTTTCAGTCGGCAAACCTATCTCGCTATTATCCTGCGCATTTGTTCGGACAATCAAGAAAAACAAAAAAAGATATGTACAGATTCTTCTCATGTAGAATAAATCATAATTTTCCAATATCGAAACTACAGCCGACAAAAGGCGCGTTGAACCGCGTTGTTACATCAAAATATTTGGTTAGTTGAGTTGTATAGATCCCAGCATAAATCTTGACTTTATTTTTTTTCCAGCCAATAATCACTTTGTTGGCCGAGTAATTGTAATTTGCGATGGTAAAGCCTTCGGCCAATATATTGCCATCAGTATCATAGTCTGTCATTTTAACTGAAAAATCACTATTTCTGTTCATAAAAGCCACTCCGGCCTCCAAATAAAGTTCACTTTTCTTGAAAACCTTAAAATAATAGGTCAAATACAGGGTATAGTCCATTAACAATTTATAGTCGGCCTGCCGGACTCCGAAGGGTCCTTGTATATCCCTAAATTCTGAAATTACCAAATCGTATCGAAAAGAATTAGTGAAACCAACCCCAAGGTTTCTTGTTATAAAATATTCTACCCCTACATTTAATGCAGTTCCCGAGTTTTGATTGTCAATATTTGTATACGCCGAAAAATTACCGGTATCAGCACTAAATGTGTCGAAAGGATAAAAAGGGGTTATCCTAATATTCAGGCCCTAATGTGAAAAGGAACCGACCTTTGCGGTCGGTTCCGTTTTCTTGCGCACTGCCCATAAAAGACATTAGGCAGAACATAAAAAACAAAAAAACGGTTTTTCTCATCATCTTTAGTAAACGTTGTATTCGATTGCCGAGTTGTCAACCGTAAAACTTCGCCCGTTTTGCAAGCTATAGGCTCCAGTAAAGGTAACGGTCCGTTCGTCATAAGGGTCGTTCCATGAACGATATTTTACGTTTATGGTCGCACCATTCACTTCTTCCGGATATGTCTTCAAACCTGCTGGCCAACTATCGTATTCGAACACGGCAAACTGTAAAACAGAATGGTTTTTGCTGCTATTGTTAATACCAAAGTTAACGGTTTTATTCTTATTTACCTCTTTGCTTTTAAACTTTCGGATTAACCTTCCCTTTCCATTGCAAAAAGGATATTGGACCGGGGGGCAATTATCGTAGTAAACCCCATCCGTCAGGGTGCCCCAAGAAATTTTGGCAAAATGTATATCGGCCTTCTCGAGCCATGATTCCTTTTTATCCTTAACGGTCATACTTCTAATTTTGGTGGTATATGACGAACTACCTCCGCCTGTGCCGCCACCACCACCGCCTCCACAATCTCGAAGGGCTTTAAGAACCGGACCTCCCTGACAATTTGACAACCTTAATTGATATACAGAAGAAGATCCTTTACCGCTTTCAGAATCGGCATCGAACATTTTTTTGGTAAACTTTCTTTTGACCAGTTTCAATTTTCCCTTTTTGTTTACCTTAAAAGCTTTGACAGATGCCTTGCCGGCGGCTTTATCATAACTATTGAAGAGGTATATCGCTTTTTTGCCATTTCCCTTTCTTTTTTTAGCCTCTTAATAACGGAATACCAACTCTCTCCTTCCAAATCAGTAAATGCTCCTAGAAATTTTATGGAATCATTTTTTAGCTGAACGTTGCTTTTGTTATTACGCTTTGGAAGCTTTAAAAAAACATGGCCTTTTTAAAGGAGGAGGGTGGCTTTCCTTAAAACGAATCTTCAGTTGTAACCCCTGGGGCGGAAAGGGCTATGATCTGGTATCTTAGATCTGAGCCTTCAAAGATCGAACCCTAAATTCAGCTGAATCATAATCGGGAATATATTACCACGCCCCTCTGTATCAAAATAGTAAATTGGGCCTATATCGAAGAGCAAATGAAAATTCTTTCCATATTTTCTTTGTAGGCCCCAAGTAGGCCCTATGGCAAAATCATAATCAGTACTTCTAACTACATTTTCAACCAATGAAGGCCCCCGTGCCAAAACTCTGGCCGAAAGAAAATTGCCCGAATTGTTATCGATGTTCTTTTGTTTCCGTAAACGTTTGTTAAAGTTGTAATACAACTTGTACTGAACATCTAAAAAAGGATTGATACTATAGATGAGTCCATCTCCGCCGCCTGATAGATCGGGGTATGCGCCTCCATAACCTATCCCAAAAGCTGTGCTAAACGTAGCACTTTTACCAGTAGGTACCTCTAGTTCGATTGCGGGGTTCAGTATATTGACACGCCACACTTTTTCGGTAAACCTGCCCGTAGAATTTTGGGCATTGGCATTGTAACAAACTAAAATCACCAACGAATACATAATAGATCTAAACATATTTTTCAATTTTATTTCACCTTAAAAAACCACCTTCTTAGAAGGTGCGATTTTTACTTTTCAACTTTCCACAATGAATATAAGACCCTGACATTCAAACCCAATGTACTTGTTTCAATGCTAGATCCCGTAAAACCTTCTGACGGAAACTCGATCTGGTTCATTGCCCTGCCAGCGTCGAACCCTGTATAGACAAGATACGCCCCGATTTTGAACCTTTCGGCATTCAAGACTCCTTCCATTCCGATACTGAACGACCAATAATTCAATATGGCCATGGCGTTCTTCTTTGGTATTCGATTATTTGCAGAAGTACTCAACAAGCCTTCCGAGGTCACCTTTCCAAAATGATATTTAGGAATTACCACCAGTCTTAGATCCTCGTCTCCATAAAACAATTTTAGTGCCGCCCCCCATATCAATCCCCTAAAAACCCTGAATACAACTGAGGTTGGAAAACCTGTTTCCAAATCACTACGCACTACCCGTTCATTTCCCCCAAAATAGTATGTGAAATCTATTTCGGGAGACACGAACTTATAGGATAGGATTTGAGCACCCACCCTGACGTGATAGTACGAATCGTCATCAAAGCTTGTATGCCTGTAATACCCCAAACCGGCATACAATTTCGGAATTTCATCCAATTGCGCATTCGAACAGGTAGGTGCCATTAGAAACAGTACGAATACTGACCTTGGTAAAAAAGCCATTAAAAAAGATAGTTTCATACGCTTTCAAAATATTATGTACGCCTGAACATAGGCCAAAATTTTAAAACGGGTGTATTGTTTCCCCCACATCAAATCCAAGGCTGTGCCCGAATGGTACAGCTTACAATTCTTTAGAATTGCCCAATACACGATTTCCCTTATAAACCTCTCCTCTTTTGGCCACTCCGTAAAAGTCAATTGTAAAGTCTTCATATTTGGTAGCATTAAAAACGTTGGCCTTAGGCAAAAATATAGGAGCTGACCAACTCGCTGTTTCATTACCAGCATAACCCCCTTCAACACCAGTAAAATTTCCTCCTGGTTGTTTTTCAACCGCCATGTTACCACCTTTAAAGCCAAATTTCAACTCAACCAAAAAATTTTGGTCAAAAGTATATGAATTGCAGCAATCTTTTAGATCACGATCAAATCTTTCGCTTATTGTCACAACCGTCTTATCAAGGTTTTTTACCAGTGTGACCCCTAAGAGCGTAATATTATCTTGTTTAACCGCCTCGTTCAAATCTTCTAGTTTATTTCCAGCTGACACTATAAACTTTTTTGCCTGTTTAAGGATAGTCTTGTACGCCTGTTTGTCATCATAACTTAATGATTTATCGAAGATATATATTTCGATTTCGAACTTGTCAACAGTACCATTTTTAAAAGGCCAGCTTGGTAATTGAAAAGGAAGATTGGTCAACTGCCGTCCGTCAGCGGTCCAAACGGTATTTTTCCAACGAATCAGAACATCATTCTGTATATCTTTAAATGTCTGATCAAAAATACTTATCTTATTTTTATATGTAAATGTAGCGTTATTTATCCCCATTTCAGTAAAATCAACTGCGTTTGACGTTTGCCATCCCAACCAATATTTTTTTTGATACTTAACCGATGTTCCTATAGAAGCATAAACGAAATACGATTGGCTCCAAAATTTTGACTTAATTCGTCTTTTGCTATCAAAATAATCGTGGCACGTTTCCGCAGGACCGAAAACCATTTGCCAGAGAGAGTTTTTCTTCACATAGCAAACAGGCAAATCACTTTTCAATTCAAACGGATAAGCAGGATCTGGCGTTGAAGATGAACCGCCACTTCCTCCCCCACCTATACTTATACCCCCTGCTCCTCCACAACTTGAATAAAGGCTTATTTTATCATCTATCGCCGTAATGTTCTCTCCTTTGCCAGTATTGCCCCCACCTTTGAGCATATTTTTACAATCTCTTTCCCTTAACATTTGCGTTGCGGTCGATTTTCCCGTTTTTGAGGTGCTTAATTCCTTTAAATATTTCAAAAGATGTTTTTTGTATTTTCTTTTAGAGAAAAATAAGCCATACGGTGTGTACTTATAAAATTTGTTTCCTACATATATTTCACGGTCTTCATTTAAAATGGCCGCAAATTTTGGATCGGTAATGACATCGTCCTCCAAATCGGCATCTTCTTTATTAAAGGTTTTGTTGGTAAAGAAGAAATTGTGCTTCTTTGCTTTCTTTGCCCTCCTAGACATATACTCTTGCTCTGCTGCCGAATCGTTCTCATCAAACATTGGATTCAATGGAACAAAACCATTATTTCTTAATTTTCTTATATCTACTCTAAGACCTTCGTAAGATTTGGTATTTAAATTTTCAGCCAACAAGGCTTCATTCTCAAAAGAGAGTATCCCATCTTCTTCAATCTTATAATCAAAGCTGTCTAAACCCGACTTCTTTTCTAATACTTTTTCGGAAGTCACCATATTGTTGGCCAAGTCCTCTTCACACGAAATAAAGCATGCGCAAAGAGCCATAACTAAAATGTATATTTTTGCTTTCATAATATTCGCATTTAAAAATTTGTTAATTATTTGATTTTAAACTGCGAGGCAACTTATCTTTGTAAGCAACATCCTCTGTTGGTAAGTGGTTTCTATTTCATAGGCCATGGTTTTGATTATACATTGCTTTGCGGTTTTGTATGTTAAAGACTCCCCCGACAGGGGTTTTTTATTGGTGTCCCCGGTTCCTAGAATACAGGAGCCTTGGGGCTTGATACCTTGATACCTTGATTATTGTTTTCTTGATACCTTGATCATTGTTTTGTTAAGAAGTGGTCTGGAACTTTAAATTTACGAAAAAAAAAAATGATTATTCCTACAAAACATACTGTTTTTTTATCAACAAAAGCCCGGGCATTTGTTATTTTGGGCCTGGCCTTGGTCATCATTGGCCTGTTCGAACGATTCATTGGTACATGATTTCTGTTTCTTGGCGATTATTTCTAATATCGATCCTGCAAAAGACATCGTATGGTCACCCTCAAACAAAAATGTGGAGACCTACTAGGTTTTTAAAACCTAGTAGGTCTGAAATATAAAAAACAACTTCGAAAAAAATTGAAAAAGGAAGAGAAAAGAAAGAACAAGGGCAAAAAGAAAAACAAAAAGGACAAGAAAAAAGATACTGGGGTTATTGAGTTTTAAAACCGAAAACTATAACTGATCGAGGGCAGAATAGGGAAAAGACTTTGTTGGCTTAGAAAGTTATTTTCATAACCCGCAAAGTTGCCTTCGGCATCCCGTTTCTCCTCGCCATCAACAAAATAGAAATAGGGGTTCTGCCTATTGTACAGGTTGTAGATACTGATATTCAATGTTCGTTCGCCCCATTTTTTCTTTTTGCGAAAGTTAACGCCGACATCGAGTTTATGAAAGGCGCGCATTCGACTTGCGTTTCTTTCGCCGTAAATATAGACTTCAGAGAAGCCTTCACTACCAAAATAATCCTCTGATTCATCAATTATATCATACTTGCCTATGGGCAGGGTAAAGGCGGCACCGGTACCATATACCCATGTTGCCGAGACATCTACTTTTTTGTTCAATTGGTGGGCGACCACGATACTGGCATCGTGCCTACGGTCGTATCTGTAGGGGAACTTCTTTCCCCCGTTGATGTCTTCGAACTGCCGATCTGTTTTTGACCAGGTATAGCCTACCCATCCCGTGGTCCGGCCTTCTTTCTTTTGGAGCAAGAGTTCCAAACCGTACGAAGTGCCTTCGCCATCGCTCTCCACCAAATCTTCCCAATTGGTGGTGGTGCCCAAAAAGCTCGCCCCCTCTTTATACTCAATAAGGTTTTTCATGTTCTTGTAGTATGCCTCGGCACTGAATTCATAAATTCCGTCTTTTACCGACTTCGCAACGCCCAGCGACCATTGTTGCGATGTCTGTGGGGCCACTTCGTCGGTAGCGGGCACCCATAGATCCGTTGGCATGCCCACGCCCGTATTGGTGAGTAGGTGTACATTTTGCTGCATCCTCGAATAGGCCGCTTTTATCGACATATTTTTAGATACCAGATAACTTGCCAAAACCCGTGGTTCGAGCGACACGTAGTCCGTTCCGTTTACATGGTACACCGCCCCCCTAAAGCCCAAATTGGTATTGATGCGATCCCCTATCCGTATCTCGTTCTCCAGATAGGCGGCATTCTCCCAGGCAAAGGTATCGGTACTGCCCACCGTATTGTCTAAAGTTCGTTGGCCATTGGTAGATTGACGGTTTGTGGTCGCCCCTGGTTTGAAAGTATGGTAAATGCTGTTACCCCCGAATTTGAACTTATACCGGGAAGACGCAAAGTATTCAAAATCGATTTTTGCTCCAAAGTCATAGATTCCCGAAAGAAACTTACGTGAAGATTCGAACTTTTCCCCATTATTGGTGAACTCCCCTTCTGTAGAGGTCTCAAACCGGTAGCGGGTATACGACAGGGTAGCGTTGCTGAACAGTTTTTGGCCGTACACATGGTTCCAGCGCAGGGCGGCCAAGTTGTTGCCCCATGCCAAGGTGTTCTTAAAGGCGTCATCCCCCTTTTTACGGATGGTCGAACGATCATTGCCCAAGTAGGTGCTAAAGTACAAGCGGTCGGTATCAGAGAATTTATGGTTGATCTTGGCATTGAAATCGTAAAAGGTGTAGCCCAACGATACCCCGTCAAAAGCTATTTTACTGATAGGTCTGGTCAATAGATCATACAGCATTCGGCGTGCCGATATCATATAAGAGGTGGTGTCTTTTTTTATGGGCCCTTGCAATGCCAATTTTGCGGCGACCATACCGATCATACCGCTGCCCTCGAACTTTTTCATATTGCCGTCTTTCATACGAATGTTCAATATCGATGACAACCGCCCCCCGTACTGTGCCGGAAAACCGCCCTTGATCAATTTCACGTTACTGATGGCATCGATGTTAAAGGTGGAGACGAAACCGCCCAAATGGTTGACATAATACATCGGCACATCATCTAAAAGCACTAGATTCTGATCGGGGCTGCCCCCTCTTACGTACAGGCCGCTGGATCCCTCGTTGCCCGACTGTACCCCGGGCATCAATTGCAGTGCCTTTAGCACATCGACCTCGCCCCCAAGGGCGGGCAGCATTTCGATCTGTTCTACGGGTATGGTCAAAACCCCGATCTCGTTCCGTTTTTCTATGGGAATTTCTTTAGTGGCGGTAAGCACTACCCCATCGAGCAAAAAATTTTCGGAAAGCAGTACAAAATCGGATTTTTGATTTTCCGTGGGAAAGATCTTTTCTTTGACCGTGGTGTACCCCAAATAAGAAATCATCAATATGGTCTCTTGACTTTCGGGCATCGATAGGCTGTAAAAACCGTAGTCGTTGCTCACCGAGCCTTTTTTTGAAGTGGTATCATAAATGTTCGCCCCGATAAGGCGTTCCCCTGTTTCGGCATCGAAAATGTAGCCGCTTACCGTAACGGTCTGTGCCGAACCTATTGTAAAGGCCAGCAGTTGAATCAAAATCAAAAAATATCTCATATAATTTTTCAAAATTGTTTTATGAACAAAAACCCGAACCGTTGCGTACTGGTCTTTGCCGTGCCAAAGCTTTGTCGTTGCAGACTACCTGAAAAGCCCAATTTGACGGTCTTACCGACCGGAAAGGTATAAGATGCCCTAAGCCCATAGTAAAGCATCAAAACATAAGACATACTGGTGGTCTCAAAGCCGTTCTGGTTTTGAAAAGATTCTCCGGCACCCAAGAACATAAACCCGATAAAAGGCCCGCCGCCCAAGGTGTGGCCATTGAGCACATTGAGTTTTCCGTTGACACCAACATCCAAACCTATACTCTGAAAAGGGTTCAAAGCAGCTGATCCACTATCAAGGTTCTGCGCGCCGTTTTCAAGGGCAAGGTTCAGCTGTGCGGATATAAATGAATACAGATCACGTTCATAGGCCGTTGAAAGAAACAGACCGTGGTACCCTCTCTTAAAATCAAAATACGAATAACCGGTCTGTATTTTTAAGGCATGCCCAGAACCATCGAGGGTGTTCTGAGCCATTGCACATGCTATGCCGAACGCTAAAAAAAGTAACAAAAGCTTTGTTCTCATACACCGGGTGTTATTGGTTTTCCTTATAAATGGTATCGGTCACTTGGCTATAGCCGGCAAAAATACCGTAGCCGTTCTCAATATTGGTGAACATTGCCGACGGTTCGACCACCCCGTCCCAAACATCGCTCCATTGCGATTCGATATGTGCGGTCAAGGATTTTTTATAGGTATAATAGTCCTTGGAGACACTTCTTAAAATAATTATTAAATCAGAATTGTTCGACCCACTTAACAACCATAGTGACTTATAATTGATTTTCATGGTATAAACCTTGCCATTGAACAGCTTATCGCTAAATACCGGATTGGTAAAAGACCAAAAACCAAGCTGCCCTTCGTTCTGAATCACGATATCATTTGATTCAAAATCATAAATAACAGGCATGGCAGCAGAATCGTAAATCTCGGTAGCAAAACCTACAGTCGCAGAATCCCGGTAAATTTGCTTTAAACGCAGTTCATAATAATTGGTTCGATTTGGAATATCTGAAATTGTAATTGTTGCCTGGGACATAAACTCTCCTTCCGAATCTGTATAGACCGAATCTTTGAACGAGGCACTGATCAAATTAGGTGCTTCGGGCATCTTATCGCTGGCCAGCAAGGTCTTAAAGCCGGGGATGTCGATTTTCAGCTTGTAAGCTTCACCGTTAGCAGGACGTAGGTCGGATATAAAAGATCCGTTCTTAAAATGTAAAGTATCCACTATATCATCGCTCTGGTACAGTCGCACCAGGGCATCGGTAATTTCGGTATCGTTATCCTCAAAAATGGGCTGGGTGGTACTCAGGGTCAGGGCAATAACGGAATCTGGTTGAAACAAGCTACTTACCACGGGTACGGTTTGTTGCTTTGGTATATCGACCTGCACTTCTTTGTAACAGCCAATGTTGACCACAAACAAAACAATAAAATACTTTTTCATGGTCAATTTGCTTATCGTTCTTTATAAATGGTATCGGTTACTTCGCTGTAGCCCGCAAAAATGCCATAGCCGTTTTCTATATTGGTGAACATGGGTACGGGCTCGCCAACGCCATCCCAGATGTCGCCGAACTGGTTTTCGTAATGAAGGGTTAGCGTTTTGTTATATTCATAATAGTTCTTTGATACATGCCTAAGGTGCATTATTAAATTTACAACATCATTTTTATGAGCTCCGATAAAACCAGTATTTGACATGGTAAAGTTAATTCTTAGTGTTTGCTTTTTTCCGTCAAACAATTCATCAGAAAACAATAGATTATAAGGATAGTAGTTCAACAAGCCTTCATTTTGAAATACGATATCATTGTTCACAGAGTCATACAAAAGATAACCGATGTTTGAATTATAAATATCGTCTTCGGTTTCCGCCTTCATAAACATTATAAGTTCGTAAAAATTATCATAATCAGGCTCATCATCAATGGTAATACTTGCTTGAGAAAATAAATCACCCTCTTCACCAATATAAACCGAGTCTTTATAATTCAAGAAACTTAACCGGGGATAATTGGGCAGCCTGTCTTTAGAATAGAGAGTAGAAAAATCAGGGGTTTCTATCTCTACCTTATAACTTTTACCTGCTTTTGCGATAATACTAGAGCTGAAACTAGAACCTACTAGATACATGGTATCTTTTAGCATCTCGTCTTCATAAAGCTTTATCAATCCGTTTTCAATTGTGACATTACCGTTTTCAAGGATTGGCTGGGTTTTACCAAGTGTTAATGCGATTTTTGAATCTGAAAAGAAAATAGAATTTACAACGGGTAAAGGTTCATGCCGAGGTATATCTATGGCCACTTCTTTGAAGCAACTGATTGAAGTAAAAAAAACAAGTATCAAAAACAACTTTTTCATACAATAACGGGGTTCGTTCAAATTTTATAACTGTTCATAGAATGATAATAAAAAATTTCTTGAAACCGACTATCCCCAAGGCAAGCCATAGGGATACCAGCCTGCCGGCAGGTTTCGCCGGTTTCATCCCGATTATCATCGGGAACCGAAATTTTATATTTTGCCCCACCCGGTCCCGACGCTTCGGGAGCGAAAAGGCAATTCCGACCTCCCCCAAGGGGAGGTGTAATCGGAAACCCTGCCTCCGGCAGGCAGGCCTGCCGGAGGCAGGCTCGAGGCAAAGCCGTCGAGGAATTATTTAGATTAAATAATCAACATATATGAAGTTAGTTACAATCAATAGTTACAAATCTTGTTATCGAGCTTCCAGTCCCTACATCATAAGCAGTGAACTCCATACGAAAATAATATGCTTTCAACCGACGAGATGCGTAATATGGTCGAAAACTATAATCTTTGCCATTACCACCATGAGAATAATATGGAATGTTAGGTTCTCTTTTTCTATTGTGCCTTTTGTTTTTCCAAAAATTCCTTGTACTAGCACTTTGTAAACTTAGGTTTACTGATCCACCACGACTTGTGCTTTTCTTAATATTAGCGACCAAAGACTTTAAGATACCCCCCCTTTGATAAACAGCCTTACCAAAAATATTAATGTCAGAAACTGTATAGCGAGTGCTTAAGTGTCTTTTTTTACAATATCTTCTATCAGCAAGGCTGGTTCTTTTGGCCGTGCCATCAATAATATCAAGAATATCGTCATCTGTACTAAAAATGGTACTGTTTTTTCCGGTCAAACTTGTTTTATCCTTGTAATTGGAAGCGGGCACCATGGTTACCGTTTCATTTAAGACATCTAGCTTAAAGACGTTTCCTGCAATTTGAATCATCGCATCCGGGTTTATAAGGGTGGCCAACAAATCATCATAAATACCCCTTTTTTCTCTATACTCTTCTGAAAAATTGTTTCGCATTGATTTAAAGCCAAGCTCGGTTTCCCATTCGGCAAAGGCATCTGAACTTTTTGGTCCCAAATACTCAATAGCCGCATCATAATCTTCTCTGGTTGCAAATAACAACATATCGTTTTTCACCTCGACTTTAAAATCATAGGCCGCAGTTGTAGGTATTGCGGCAGTAGTGTTCTCTTCAATTTCTGAAGTCGTAACGTTCTCGGTCTCGCAACCAAAGAACATCAGGGTCAATAACAATAACTGTAAAAATCTGTATTTATTTTTCATTATACTCGTTTTAAATTATTTCTAAAAAATTTAACTGAAATATTCTACGAGGCAGCTTATCTTTGTAAGCAACATCCTCTGTTGGTACGTGGTCTCTATTTCATAGGCCATTGGTTTTGATTATACATTGCTTTGCGGTTTTGTATGTTAAAGACTCCCCCGACAGGGGTTTTTTATTGGTGTCCCCAATTCCTAGAATACAGGGGCCTTGGGGCTTGATACCTTGATCATTGTTTTGTTAAGAAGTGGTCTGGAACTTTAAATTTACGAAAAGAAAAAATGATTATTCCTACAAAACATACCGTTTTTTTATCGGTAAAAGGCCGGGCATTTGTTATTTTGGGCCTGGCCTTGGTCATCATTGGCCTGTTCGAACGATTCATTGGTACATGATTTCTGTTTCTTGGCGATTATTTCTAATATCGATCCTGCAAAAGACATCGTATGGTCACCCTCAAACAAAAATGTGGAGACCTACTAGGTTTTTAAAACCTAGTAGGTCTGAAATATAAAAAACAACTTCGAAAAAAATTGAA
>UOEL01000075.1_pt1 | contig 39700 bp, 35 predicted proteins | sample 1989351 | NCBI WGS metagenome assembly UOEL01 (sample SAMEA4712195, study PRJEB27164) | hydrothermal vent metagenome | biome: marine basaltic hydrothermal vent biome; feature: marine hydrothermal vent; material: mineral | place: Pacific Ocean | collected 2011-06-14/2011-07-23 | depth 1719 m
ACTTTGATTCTTTTTAGGACGATTCTCATCTTGTGAAGGAGCAATGGAACTATTGCGACTGTTCTTTGAAGTTTCATACTTGGACAAACGCTCTCTAAGAATTATATTCTCTCTTTCCAATTTTTCTAATCGTAGAAAAAGCTTCGATATTAGAGCATCTTTGTCCATAACCACAAGATCCGATAATATTAGGAAAGATCCAAATTATTAAGTGCTTTTTTTAGGTACTATCTAGTTACCTTATTTTTTTCATAATCTAAATAAATAACCCTATTTACAAGGGGTGCGGAGATTTCTTTGTCTATCTTTGAAAACTTTCGGATGATAGTGATTTATGGTAGTCGTTTTTCCTGTTTGACATTCATTTAAAATAGTACTAAAGTGTTTGAAAAATCAGTTAAAAACAAAACAGATCTTAAATTTGAAGAACTAATAAATGCTACAGCTAAACCAGCTCAGATCATCGATATCTAAAATAAATTATGAATAAACTTATACATACAGCGTGCCATCAAAGTTTAAAACAGCAAAAGTCGATTAAGATGTTTTTGGCATCGGCGGTTATTGAAGGCGTCGTAACGGATATTCAAGAATTGTGTGTTGAAATGCGCACGGCCGCAAAAAAACGTATTATTATCAAACTAGATTGTGTGCAAGCAATAGAGCTGGATTAAAAAGAGAAAAGAACAAAGAGAAAAGAGTTATGGGTGAAGTAGAAAGGTTTAAAGCTCAAGATACTCCTGTTAAACTCCTAAACCAAAAACCAACAACTAAAGTCCAAAAATCAGAACAAAGAGAAAAACAAAGTCTAACGACTAAATAACAATAGACTGATTGGTTACACGAGTTCATATAAATAGATAAAATATGTCAATAGAAAAAGTTATACTAGAAACTCTTAAAAGCGAACATACAGAGCGCGTGGTAAAATCTCAAATGGTAATACTTGCCGAAGAAAATTTACACAAAGAAGGCATGGCAGATGCATTGGCAACAGTACTTCCCCTTCAAAATGATACATATATCAAAAAACAGATTTTAAACATGTTGCTTGCTATTGATATTTCTCGATTATCAAAACCAACTTCATTTTACAAATCTTTGATCAAAGTCTTGGAAACCGAGAAAGAGGAACAATTTAGAATTGGTATCCTAGATAAGTTTTCAGACTCGATAGATCAAGACGAACGTGTCATTCCTATTATGTTAGAGTTGCTTTCGGGAAATGCACTAAAAGACAATGAACTGGAAATTGTTCTTTATGCAATTAGTGAGATGCCTACCATTCCATCAAAAACGGCTGCTATAGTTTTGCGGAAGGCGGTAAAAAGCACAATCAATGCCCAAGGTCTCGCATTGCGCATTGCAGAAAGTTGCTCTCATTGGGATAAGGATATAAAACAAGCGTTACAGCCTTATTTATCACCTACGGCAAACAAAGATATAAGAACCCAGATTATCAGTATGTTGCAAGAAACAAAACAATTGGATGAATCTTTTATTCCGATCTTGCTAAATATTGTCGCTACCGATCAAGATGAGAACGTTAGATTAGAAACATTACGTTCATTATCAAAGTTCAAACCGCTCAGGTCTGATATTATTATACAATTTGTTGCATCTTCTATGAACGATTCTAGCGAGTTGATAAGGCAAAAAGCAGTAAAGTTACAAAACAATATTTCTCAACTAAGTACAGAAATAGTCCTGAAATTGCTGGCACATTTAAAGTTAGAACCAAAAAACAACGTTAGAATAACGATGTTGGATCTGATTGGTAATTACCTGAAAAAACCAGAAGTACGAGAAGCAGTATTGGAGACCTATATGAACCATTCAGGAGCAATAGAACCTGAAGAATTAACCACTTATCTTGATTTGCTCGGGCCATATATGAGTAGAAACGAGCAAATTACAAATGTGTTTTTAAAAGATGTAACCGAAACCCCAAAAATCGATAATAGAAAAAGAATAATTAAAAGTCTTTTTAAGCACTGTCGTACCGATGGTATTATAAATGAAATAGCAACCGTTTTTGAAGAGGAAACAGATGATAGATTGCGAAAAGAACTCTTTTTGAAATTTAAGCAATTATCTCTTGCCAAATATCCGAAGTTGGTATCCATATTTTGCCAAGAGCTCCAAGAACCTTCTTCTTCATTCAGATTGGAATGTGCTACGGCTCTTGAGCCCAATGTGTTGCAATTCAATGAAATACCACTTGCGTTCGAAGAAATCCTTTTATACGACCAAGACAAAGAATTAATTAGGCTTTGCTTAGATGGTTACCTCAAGCCAGGCGTAAACCAAAAATTCGGACCCTTGTTAAAGGTAGTGGAAAATGAATTTTTTGACATATCATCAAGACAAAAAGTATTGGACAACCTTAGGGCAATGAATCTATCCGACAAAGAGCAAGAAGTGTTGAAAACGGTTATTGACCGTGTAGAGAAAACGGGTTTGTTCATAGAATAAATAGCAACAACCAAATAGAAAGTATGAAGCTAATTAAAGGATTTGCGATTGTAATTTTAGTACTCGGTTTTATTTTTTATTTTTTCAATAAAAAAAACCTTTCGGAAGATAAAAGAGTAGAAAGCCATACAAAAAACCTTGAATATTTAACTCTTGAAAACTATGTATTAATACGAGAATCCCCATATTCTGATGAACTAAGTAAATATACCATAAAACGAAAAGAGAATGAACTTAGGTTTACAAGAAAAAATAATGGTTACACCTTGTTTTTTCTAAGTTTAGAAGCAAATAATAAGAAAGTCAAACTTGTAGGGTTAGATGGTTATGGAGCAAGAGATAAAGAGTTCGTACAATACATACGAAATCTTGTAGATAAGATCAAGAGAAAAGAATCATCGGATAAAAAATAACCGAACAGTATGGAGAAGCTACTAGAAACAATAAAGGAAAGAAAAGAAGACCGTATATCTCAAGCACTTGCCATACTCGATATGGGTAAAGAGCAGTTTCAGACCGAACAAGACAAAAGACATCTTTTATCTATTGCCGCACGCAACTTAGACGACCCAAAAGTGTCAAAAAAATGGATCGAACTATTAAGGACCGAAGAAAATACAGCGACCCAAGAACTGTTGATTTCTTTGTTGCCGAACATTAATTTACGCATTCTTAAAAACGTTGATATTCTTACGGAAGTGACACTCTCCAGTTTTGAAACAGCATCTGCCGAAGCAAAGGTCATCTTGGTAAGAATGCTAGATAAAATTCTAAAAACCAACTCTGCAATAGCGGAAAATATAGTGCTTTTTTTGAAAAAAGAGCAACATATAAAAATTAAAGAACAATTAGCGGAAGCATTAATACACTTACATACGATTCCTGAAGAATTTGCGGAAATTTATGAAATGGTACTGCCTAAATTAAAGGAAAGACAACAAATTATATTGTTGAATAAACTAATAAAATTCAGCCTGTTAAAAAAAGAGACCATCATAAAATACTTGGTACCGACTACACCGTCCTCCATAAAATTACGGTTGCTGAATTACTTGCAGGACCGTGACATTGTACCCGTAGAACAATTGCGATCCCTTTTGCAAAAAGAAGGGGATAAAGAGGTTAAAGAATACATACTTCGATTTTTTGCCAATGATACCAAAAACCTTAATGAGCATCTTGTTTTTTTTAAAAACTATATCATTGACGAACAAGATACACCTGTGAGAGAGGCTGCACTGGATTTTCTATATAAAAATATTGAAATGACCAGTGAGATGATCTTGTTTTATATAGACTTGTTAAAAACAGAAAAAGAGATCTCTATATCTTGGCGAATTGCAGAAATCCTTACACCATATCTCTCACAAGACCACCTCGAAACCTCAGAAGTAAATGAGTGTTTTTTAGGTATTTTAGAAAAACCTGAAAACTCTTACCATATAGAACTTCTACTATATCTATGTGAAGAACTGGGCAAGCGCATTACTTTTGACAATGCTCTTTTTGATCGTATGTTATTGATCTACAAGAACAACACCGATGCAAAAATCCAAGAAAATATATTGTTCTCTTTTTGTAATTCTTCAAAATTAGATAATCGATTAACGCCACTTTATGTAGATGCCGTTCAATCGCCAGTACCTTCAATAAGAGAATATGCGTGCCGTGGTTTATTGCCATTGCCCTTGACCGAAAAATATATACCACACCTTTTAGCCGCAATCCCCTTGTTGTTGGATAGCCACCTTAAAGAACATATTAGAGCGTTTTTGGCATTAAGAATAGTCGCTATTCCCGATAAAAGCCAAGAATTGATCGATCAATTAAAAAATGTTGCCCAAAACGGGTCGGGCAAAGAGAGATCCATTTGCGAAAAAGGATATGAAAAAACACTGCAGGCCCAAAATCTTACCAACGATACACCAGAAGTTGATTGGCACTTATGGGAAAACAGGATTAAAGTAGAAAAAAGAGCAGATCATATTTTCCCAGATTTACTTATTCACTATGATAACAACCCGACTTTGGCAAATGAACTACTTAAAACACTCTTAATAGATTCTGATTGTGCAGATAGTCTATACCGATCAACATACATTACCAAAAGAACCATAGTAGAATTTTTGATTGCCAATGATGCCATTGACCAAGAAATCGCACTATTTTGTTTAGATTATTTAACCTTGGTAGGTTACGGAAGAAATAAAGAAGACAATGTTTTTCTCGTTGCACTCAACAATTGTAAAGACCTTTCTCTTTTAAAGGAAAAATTATGGCTGTTCTTTGAACGAAACCTAACTGATAGACTAAGTTTTTTAAACACTTTGTTATTACGACATGTGATGTGCAATGCCTACGGGAACAATGCTGCACTAGCCAAAGCATTTTCAGATAAATTATTGGCATTCACTAATGAAAAAGCCGCAACACCATATTTAGAGTTTCTTTTTATGTCACTAGACTGGAAACCCATAGAAGAAATTACCGACCAAATTTTGAAAAGACCGGATCTTGTTGATAAGAACATCAAAGATAGGTTTGATGGTTTTGTAATACGTTTAGGTAAAGAAGTAGAAATTGATTTTGACGCAACATCAGGTTTTGCAGACTAACGCTGAACTCGTTAATTGTTGGTTGTTAGTGGTGAAAAAGTAATGAGTGGAAAAGTAAAAAGTAATGAGCAAACAAGGTTGATGGTTAGTGAACTAGTGGGTTAGTGAGTTGCTGAACAGTTACGAACACTAACAGCACATTAAACAACACTTTGGCTGAATAGTTACCATTATTAAATATTAAGGAAAATATGATAACAAGCGAACTATTATTGATCTTATTAAATGAAGAGCGCAATGAGCAAGATCGATTGGAATCATTGCTCAAACTGCAAGACTACCTTGACCAAGAAGATGTCATTACATCGTTGGCAACACTGGCCAAAAAAGAAAAAAGTACTGAGATCAGACTAGCACTATTAACCATAATAGTAAAAGTTGAAATAACGAACCTGAAAAACAAGGAAGGTTTCCTTAAAATCCTTTTTCATTTTTCCGCTATGGAAAAAGAAGAAAAACTACGCCTTATAGCCGTAAATCGATTAAGCGATTTGGCGTTTCAAGACAATCGTATAGAGCTGTTACTTGCTGAAAACCTCTTGCACGATACAAGTGAGGCCGTACAAGTAGTCTGTCTTTCAGGTCTTCAGAAAACGGGCTGTAAAAATGGAACAGCAATAGATAAACTCTCTTTATACGCTCATAAGGTAACCAGTTATACTGCTGCGCTCTTTATAGAACTGTTGGAAAAGTTGCCCTTAGAGCAGAGCGAGCGAATTATCGTATCGCTTTTGCACCCTTTGAACCACGTAAGTTTGAAAGCTCTTGCAATACAAAAGCTCAGAACATATACATCATTGCAAGATGCCACGATACAGCACGTTATAGCTATTTTATTAGAGGATCATAGTGACGATAATCTGGAGCAATCCATATTGAATTTACTTGGCTCTCGTGCGATGCAAGATCTCTCTATCGTAGATACGGTCATCGGCAACCTGCAAACAGATCCAGAAAGCAAAGATAAATTGTTATGGTTGTTAAAACGACTTAGTGACGCAAGTCCGAATATTGTGGATAAAGTCAAAGACCTATATAAAAGCACAAATTCTTTTTCACTTAAAGCCGCCATTTTAAGGTCGTTAAATGAAACGGATGCCTTAGATATGGCAGAGGAATCCTTATCCGACCTTAGTTCTTATGTACGTTATCAAGGTTTGCATTATTGCGCTAAAAATATGGGGAAAGATACGCAGCGTATTGTCCAGGCAATGTTACGCAGTATTCAAAATAACGCTGACATTAACTTGCGTAGAAGTATTGCCATAGAGATAAGCAAGGTCGGTTATTTAGATGGGGTGTCTCAAGAAATGTTGCTAGCATATTATAGTGTAGAAGAAAACCCTTGGGTGTTGGAACAGTTGACCAAAACCCTTTTTCTTGTTCCTTTGCGTGATGACAATAAAGAGGTCTTGCTCAAAGCCTATATAAAAACATTGCACGAAGCGTTTTTTACAGAGGATCTGAAAAATCATGTAATTGACCAGTTGGGTGGTTTTCAGATAAATAATTCCTCTAATGCCCATACACCGGAACTTGTTCAATGTCTGGTATCGCTAATGCTTCAGGAAGTGAATATTGGCAACGTAAAAAAATTATATGATCAATACAACAAACTAGAGAGTAAAGACGATGAACATATTGAACTTGTTCTGTTGTTATTCGAACGTTTTGTACACTTTTATCCGACCGAACCATTAAACGCTTGGGCAAATGAATTAAAGCACAAAATCGCCGGTAATAAACTAGTTGGGGAAAAAGCGGATTTTTTGGCGAAAATAACAGGGGACAATACCTTTTTGACCAAAAAAGGTGCTTTGCACACCGCATCATCACTTGTGGAGAGTATTATTGCTTCCATACGAAAAAGTGAGTACGTTATTGCCAACGGAATACTACAAGATGCATACCGTAATCGAAAAATCAAAAAAGAAGAAATAGTATTGCTCTATAAAAGATTGTTGCAGGGTTTCGATAAGACCGGTTTAATCTATAATGTGTTGGAAATTTTAAGGGAACAACACCTAATGACAGCCGAAATAGTAGAAATCTCTTTGGATTTTATAAATTCTTATCCAAACCAGTACCTTACTGCCGACCTACAATACCTGCTTGGTTCAATGGGAAAAAATATGCCCGACTATGCACAGCATTTAGAAAGTAGAATGACCCCTCAAAATTATGCATCCTTTAGTTCAAGAACATATAACTTTCACAATAACTATGATCTGCAATGGAACAGTACTTGGAGAAATATCTATGCAAATTGGACAATTGGCAAACTTTGGTCAGACTTATACCCCAAAATATCGCTCCTTAAATTTTTCAATACGCAATCAGGTTTTGGATCGATGGAAAATCAAAACTTGGATTATTATATACTTCGAGAACTTTCAAGAATACCGATCAAAAAAGAAGAAATCGTAGGCGAACAAACTATTTCAGGTGAAGAAGTACTGCTGAGCATTGGCAATAGAATGAACCAATTAAGGCCAAACGATGCCTCTGGCTCACTTTACGACAGAATGTTATATGTATTTACGAGCCAATGGGAAAGGTTCACATCTCTTAAAATACAACCCTCTGCGGAACTCGGTCAATGTGCTACTAAAGGATATTATGTATTGTATAAGCGGTGGAAAGCGTATCCAGACCGTGTTTCCCATGAATTGTTGAAAATGCCCTTATGGATTGATTTTAACCTTATCAGTGAATTGTTAAAAGAAGACTCCACTACTTTTAAAGAATTTTTTGATCCGTATTATGAGCTGATCAAGACAGAGGCAAAACACAAAGTTCAAAATAATCGTTCCCCAAACAGAGAGCAGCCACCACAGTATCGAACAATGCCCGCATTTCACTTTTCATCGATAACCAACTATGTAACAAATGCGACAGATTTTATCATTACGGCAAAGTGGCCCGATGATAAAAATGAAAGCCAACTGCTCAAAGAATCATTGACCTTGATAGCGAAGGTGTGGAAAACCGAGGTTGGAGATTTGGTAATGAAGCGACTACAATTGACCGCTGAGGGCAAACGAAATGAAATGCTAGAGCAACTCTAAAAGTAAACGAAATGATGAAAAGAGATAAAAGACGCAAAATATTGCGTCTCAACAAACAACTGCTCTAGAGGAGCAAAACCTTTGTAGAACATGAATTACACAGCAAATAAAAGCTCTAGAGGAGCGATACAAAATGAATAAACAAATACAAAGGAGAAATTATCAATGGTCAATGATGAACAAAAAAATTGCTCTAGAGGAACGGAAAGTTTCGCTCCTACGGAGCTGATTGTTTTTACTCTATGACTATCCAGTACTTTCATCCTAAATATCGACAATGTGAATTTTTTTCGCTCGCGATAATACATTTCAGTAGTGTTGATTCAGACATTATAACCTAGATGATTAAATGTATAATTCAAAATTATGAACAAATGAAAAAATCAATACTTATGTTGGCATTATGTAGTATCATACAATCCTGTACGTTCGGTAAGCTGGTTGATTCAGAAAAATCTATTCATTATTATATACGATACGGAAAAGTATGCTATATGTACGGTGGGAATCTGGTGCCTACAAAAATCAATGCTGACAGAAAATCTTTTGTAGTGCTCTCACAATACATCGGCAAAGACAAAGAATCAATATACTATATGGGCAGGTTGCAAAATGTTGACTATCCAACATTTAGAATAGATCAAAACGGTATTCCGAAAGATAAAAACTACGTTTATAAAGAAATGTTCTCGAAAGTGCTAGAGCCTATTAAAATAGAAGGAGTTGACATTGAATCGTTTCAACACCTTACGGTAGGTGGTGTAACCGATTCTCGATGGTCTAAAGACAAAAATTGGTATTACCTATATCAGGCTAGATTAAATACCGACTATGAAACCACAGAATTTGCAGGAAATGATTTTGTATATGACAAAGCAAAACTGTTCGTTCACTTTAAAAAGTATCCGTACCTAAAATTTGTGCGGGAAATTAACGAACCTCCCAAATCTTTGACAAAAAAATACATCGAATATAAAAACAAATTATATTACTTTAAATTCATTGACAATAAAGAAACTGAGATTAAAGAAATAGAGTATAGACAAATGAATAATCTTAAAGTTATAAACAAACATGTAATAGCCATCAACGATACGGTAGTATATTATGGGATAAAAATTCCTCATTTTCACGCAGCAACATTTGAGAAAATAAAAGATAATGAGCAACCAGCATTCATAAGATATTACAAAGATAAAAATTATGTATATCTCGACACCAAGATTATAAAACAAGCAGACCCCAAAACATTTGTTATGCTTGGCTATAGTATTGCCAAAGACGACAAGCACGTTTTTTATGAAGAAAATATCTTGGAAGGAGCGGATTCAAAATCTTTTAGAAAAGGTAAAAATCTAGAATGGATAGATGATCATGGCAATAGATTTGATTTAAAAGGCAAGAGAATAATTTCAACAGAAGATGAAATAGAAAGTCAAACCAAGTTAAACAATACAGTGCAAACTAAAATCGAAACAAACCAGAGTCACTTTAAAATTGATAGTGGTATAAAAATAACCTTTACTGTTACTAATAACTCTAATAAAGAATATGATTTCTGCTATTGGCAAACGCCTTTAGAGAAGAGTTTTACCTCGAATTTTTTTGAAATTACATTCGATGATAAAATCATAGCATATTCCGGTATGATGGTCAAAAGAACTCCCCCAAAGAAAACAGATTATTTAGTATTAAAATCCAAGCAGTCAATTTCTGAAACCATTAATTTGATAGAAGGGTATGCTATTGACAAAAAAGGAAAATATAAAATAATATTTAGGGGTAGTACTATTAATGGGCTGCAAGACTCTGATCAAATAGAATTTACAATAGATTAACGTAACTAATCAGTTTATGCGGGCTGAACATTTTTATGACGTACCATAACTGTCTGGTTAAAGAGGAAAGGACGAAGAGGAAGGGAAAAAAAAAAGAAACTTAGAGAAAAGAGAAAAGAGTAAAGAGTAAAGAGTTAAGTGGGTGAAGTAGAAAAGTTTAAAGCTCAATACACTCCTGCTAAACTCCTAAACTAACAACCAACGACCAAAGACTAACGACCAAAGACTAACGACTAACGACTAAAGGGAACGCCCAAATAATAATAGACTGATTAAATTAACATAAAAAACAACAAAATGGCAATACTTACGAAAGAAGAACTACAAAACCAAGATGTTCCCAATGATTTAAAACTAGCAATTCAAAATTTTGAATGCATTGAAGACCTATTTGAAGAAATGGAATGCAGATTTTTTGACCCAGAAGAAATCCCTAGTTTAACCGATAACTCCTATTTAACCGATAGTGATAAAAAAAACAAAGGAACAATGGCAGCCGTTTCGGCTAGCGATCAAGTTTTTGAACATATCACTTTTGTGGTAGAAGCACTTAATGGTGACTTAGTTGGCTATTGGCACGGGCCTGAAAACGTAGAAATTAAAAAAGCCCCTATCGTTAAGTATGATACCGAAGGACAGTTTAGCATTCTATCAGGGTTAAATTTAATTGAAGCATTAGTAGGCGATTATGTTTTTGACGAAGATGATGAGTTTTTAGAATTTCAAGAAAACTTCTCTGAATGTGGAATTGAAATAGTTTCAAAATGGGATGATTTAGTTGAAACACAACCCAAAACTAATCCCGATAAACTTCATGATAGCCTTTACCATAAGTTTTTGAAAGAAAACGCATAATGCTAAACTGGTGGTAATGGCAAGGCAACATAAAATCAAATGACATTGAATGAAAAACGAGAGTAGATGGCGTTAACATATTCATTGGAAATCGAGGACAATATTGACATTTCAGAAATAAGAAAAATGTTAATGACCGCTCCTGATTTTAGCGAAAAAAACGGCGAAATCCAAGCGGTAGATCTTAGGGTGGATATCACCAAAACAAAAGGACTTTCTGTTCTCATTATTGAAGATGATTTTGGGTTTTCGCCAGCAATTAGTATTTCATTTCGACTGAATAAATTTGCTGAGCCAAATGCCTTATATAAGCGTTTTATGCAAGCTGTTTGGGCTGTATTGAAAGTAGCAAAAGGAGATGCTGTTTTTTTGTTTAATGGTGAAAGTATCATTCTTCATCGAAAAAAAAACAGATTGTATTTAAATGAGATTGATTGTTTTTGGTTCGAAAGCACATTGCCCATAGAGCAACCGTACGAACTAAAAATCATGAACATTATATAGTGGGATGATTGCCCTATCTACGAAAATTATGCAAGACATGGTAAAACAAAAATAAACCAAATGATGACTTTAACAACCAACAAAAAGTTGCTGACTTATATTGAGAGAATACGAAACCCATCTTTCAATAAAAAGGAAACACTAAAATTCGGACAAAAACAAGAAGTGGACACCGTTGAAAATATTCAGAACGAATGGCCAGGAATCATTTGGGACGAAAAGATCGAGCGACGAGAACTGTTTGATGAAAAGTGTTGGTTTAACGAAGAGGGCAACGAGTTGGGCGACGATGAAATTAGCGCCGACAAGTGCTGTGACAACGATCTGGGAGAATATCGCGATGGGGCTACTTTTGAAGAAGATATCTACGAGCTTCTAATTAATTGGACAGCAAAAATAGATTGGACAGATCTAGAAGAAGTACGGGCATTATATTATTATACCGAAATCATATCAAATTTTGAGTACGACCCTGATAGCTTTATGCTGTCAAAATATCACGAACAATTACTGCAGGTCATTAAAACCTTAATAAAAACACTAGACTTTAAAATAATCTCAGCTGTTAGCGGTGGGAATTTTGGGGAATTGGCTGAAAATATTGTCAATTTATATTTTTATCAGAATCTCGACCATTATGCTACGCCTCTTGCCAGTACTGAAATAGCTACTCTGATTCCAGAATTTATCAAGGCATTTCCTAAAAACCACCTCTGTTTAATACTTTGTATTCTAGAAAATCACCCAGAGCCCCAAAAAGCCTATGCGGATTTACTTCGATTTTATATGCGTAACGATGTATCGGAAGATGCGTATTGCCCTTTATCATCAAAGCTATTTGGTATAGACAACGAACTTGATGAATTTTATCACAAAGATGCCCCGAACATCATTAAGTCAACCATTCAAAACAATGAATTCTCTAATAAAGAAATTGATTATTTAATTGAAAACGTATTGCTTTCTGAATTAAAACTCACTAACAAAGAGGTTCGAATCAAGGCTTTGGAAACACATATTTTAAAATTAAAAAAACGGAACGGTGAACAAAGCATTATTAATATGTACGAAAAAGAACTATCAAAAACCATTCAGAATTGGGACGCTGCTTATAAGAAAAATCGAGAAAAGGCCATTCGTAGAATTGCAATGTCAACGCCCACCTTTAAAAGTATGGAATTGATAGTGGAAGCATACCCCAATCATCCTAAAACAAGCATATTAAAAGAACTATTAACAGACGCCGAATCGTTTAAGAACAAACCAAAAACGTATACTCTTGACACAAACCCCAAAACGGTATTTAAAGACTTTCACCTCAAACTGTTGGTCATTGAAGAATTAATGTACAAACAAGCAGTCTTATTGCCCATTTTTGCCTTAAATAAATTTAAAGAAGAATATCCCGAAAGAGATTTTGAGGAATTCAATGGCATTAACATTGCCGAGGTCGAAAAATATTTTAAAAATTTAGACATTCCAGCAGAATTATTGGCAAAAGCAACCTCACTTTATCAAGCCAGTGACTTGTATAGCGATGTCGAATTTGCTCACGAGCTTTGCCCTGATTGGGACCCAGGTGCAGGAGACGAAGTGTTCAAGATCACCAACAAAACCATTGATGATCTAGAACTGTTGCCAAACCTAAAAAAAATAATAGGTATAGAAGCAAGCGAGCCTAGTGAAAAATTAATCAAAGCCTTTGAAACCAGAGGGGTTGTTTTAGAAACAGAAGACGATTAATTTAAAACAAAACCTCAGTAAACATAAACCGAACTTACAGGAGCATCTACTGGGGCAAAAAAAAACCTGTTTTTAGGGGTGTTATTTTCACGGTTCAAGGTATTTTACGCACTTTATCGTACCATTACCTTTGTATAGGAGCAAATAAACACAAAATCGACATTACTTATGAAAACGCTTGTTCTCATAGTATTATTTTCAGCATTCACTTCAAATTTGAAGGGCAAAAAAAAAGTCGTGCCATACCCTGTTGCTATATGCAAAGCAGATTTGGTCGTTGTAGGAGAAATAGCTTCCGTATCATCTTCCGTACTTGAATATGACTTTCAAATAACGGAATTCATCAAAGGCAAATCGGAACAAAAAATCACTGTTGCTATGTGGGCAGATTAGACCTGTGACAAGCGTAAGAAAAAGCCAAAAGCAGGACAAAGAACAGTATTGTTTTTGATTGAAAATAAAACTGGTGAATACGAAATAATCAATGAAAGTACAGGAGAACGTTTTATATCTGACGATGGAATTATGGAATCGGCACTATATTCTCGAAGCCTTGAAGAATTTAAAACAGGTCACTAGTGTCCACTTAAAACAGACTGATTTTCAGTTGCTTACAATCACGTTCTTTGTCATTATTGTAATCTACATCATTAAACAGCTGATTTACAGATGTTTTGTCCAGTAGGGATATGCCGAGTACCTGTAGGATTTCGTAGGTCGACCGGTACAATTCCATTTTTTTCGCCATTGTGGCTACCATGCAATATGTTATGATGGCCGAATATATCTGTATTTTCACGGCATTTTCCGAGGTTCCCCAGAACGACTTGATCTTTAGGTGCTGTTTGATCCATTTGAAGAACAGTTCGACATACCGCCTTTGTTTGTACAGCATGGCGATATCAAGCGCCGACGCTTCCATATTATTGGTAAGGAATATTAAGGTACGATCTGTCTTCGCATCATGGTATTTGACCCTGCGAAGTTTGCCGGGATAGGCCTTGGAGGTCTCCTTGGAGGTCAATCTGCCTATCTGGTCGCAAAGTGCCCCCGTGACCCTGTCGACCTTTGCCGAGTACATTCGGGCAAACTTGGTGTTGGTCTTTGCCCTGATGACAAAGTATGCGAAGCATAACTCGATCTTGTGGAGCCTTTCAAAGTCGAGATAGGCGCGGTCGAAAACGTACCGTGCGCCCATTTCATAGACGAGTAGATCCATAGTGTTGACATCGTGGACAAAGGTGTGCAATTAGATTTCTTTACCTACACAAATCATCCACATAATGTAAGAGGAAAAGATCGTGTACATTTAATGCAAAAAGTGTTGGATTATGTTGTAGAACATAATAAATAATAAAAAAAACATATATTTCTGAAACTTATTCCTGCTTATGACATTTCATTCGTTTTTTTAAGAAGAGAAACCGTAAATAAAAGTATAATTAAACCTACAAAACCTATGCTTAACCACATGAACCATGGTTTTTCGTAAAATGGTATATTTTTAACAGTTGCCGATTTAGTTTTGACAATAACTTCTTCGTTTTCTAATTTTAAGATTGGTAAATTATAGGTAATTTCATTTTTAAAATTGACGATATCATATGATGGTTTCTTCAATTTTTTATCACCAGCAGTTATAGTGTAATTTTGATTAACCATTAAATCGGTTACTAAATACTTTTCTTTCTGAAGAAAATTAACAGAAGTGATTTGTAGTGGTTGGTTATCTTTATTATCAATTTCTATAATAAATTCTAGTCTAACTGATTTTGAGACCAATAAAATTGACTGGCACCTTAGATGAAAAACAAACTGCCCGTATTTTGCAGATAGCCGACAAATGCCCTGTACACAAAACATTGCACAGCGACACCCAAGTAATCACCAAATTGTTGGGCTCAACACCCAAAGGGGGATTCAATAGTTAATCAAGTTTGGATTTTAATGTGTGAAAATCCAAAACAGGGCGCTGTCAACACTATAAAATCCTTGAAATCACTAAAGCGCAGGGCAGATTACCCGTAAATATCGTTACCTTTAAAACCTAAATTTAAATTAAAGAACCATGAAAACAGTACAACTAATGGCCATAGGGCTATTGCTCGTGTCATCTTTCAGCTGTAAAGAAGCGAAAAAAGAAGCCGATAAAGTTGGTGATGAAATTGAGAACAAAGAGACTTTCACCGTTGTGGCGGACTCTACGACCATAAAATTCACGGCCTATAAAACTACGGACAAAAAAGGGGTAAGAGGAGAATTCACTACCGTAAATCTAAAAAACGCCGAAGCCAAAACATCGACTATAGATGCCTTAAACGGACTCGAATTCTCAATACCCATCAGCAGCCTTTTTACAAACGACGCTACCAAGACAAGAGATCCAAAAATAATGGAATTCTTTTTTGGGGTAATGGACAGTACCGAATTCATCTCTGGCACGTTTAAATTCGACGATGCTGAAAAATGTTCAATTGAGTTGAAGTTAAATGGCGTAACTGCCAACTTACCAATGGAATACTCTGTTACCGATGGTAGGCATATTTCTTTTTCGGGCGTCATGAATTTAGAGAAATGGAATGCCTTAGATGCAGTCGCATCATTAAATAAAGCGTGTGAAGAATTACATAAGGGTACAGACGGTGTAAGCAAAACATGGAACGTTGTTGCCATTGAGGCCACTACCTATCTTAAGTAAATAGCTATACGCCTTTCGCAAATCGCTTTTTCACAAGGCCGCAAAGCGAAATGAAAGGAACTTTCTCTAGAAAATACAAAAGAGATTGGTTTGCAAACAGTTTTACTGGCATGCAAACCAATTTTTTAATTCAGATCTTTACGTACCCGATGTATTTTCATTGACTTCACCAACCATTTGGGCAGGGGTTTTGTAGGGTTTCTCTTTTCTAAGTCGATAAAAATGCCCAGGCTCTTTAGTATGGGCACCTTGTGTGTTTCAACAAATTCGATCAGCGTGCCATCAGGATCTTCCACATAACTAAAATGACCTGCGGCATCGCCCATATCAAAACTATTGGCACTGTCTACCGTAAAGGCATGCCCCATTGATTTGGCCTCTTCACGTAACGCATTCATTCCGTGAATATCGAAACACAGGTGAATATAGCCCAAATCACCCCACAATCGGTCTTTGTACAGCTTGATCGGGGTTCTGTCCAACACTTGAACCAATTCAATTTCAGTTGGGCCCAACAACTCGCCAAAACCACCTACCGCTCTTAAAGGGTGTTTTAAGAGTACACGCCGAAAGGAAAGTTTTCCGTTAGGCAATTCATGAAAATCATCAAAAGAACCTGTTCTATCGTTGACAACCGTTTTATAACCCAATAGATTCTGGTAAAAACGCACTGAATCCTCCATATTCCGTACTCCAATCACAACACCCAAAACACCTCCGCATATAGATTTTGAAGGCGTAAAACAATATGCATCGTCTATGATCTCTACCAAATTACCCCAAGGGTCGGTAAAAAAGAAATGGGGACTGTTATTTTCATTGGTTTCATCAATACTTGTAACTAATGGCAATTGAAGCCCTTTCAAGCGGCCATGCATCTCTTGAATCTTACTAGAGCGAATTTTCATGATATTGATACCCAAGTCACCCAATTGGAAAGAGGTTTTCGGCGGTTGTGGCTTCCTACCTCTGAACTGCCAAATTTCTAGTCCACCACCACCTATCATGTTCAAAGCCAAAAGTGCATATCTACTTTGGGGCGTTCCATCAGTATATTTAGTCATTAATTCTGCGGTAGACTCATCTTCAAAGACAAGAATATCAAAACCCAAATGCTTTCTGTACCAATTAAAAACCGCTTTTGCATCACTTACCCCAATTCCTATCTGTTGAATACCGTTAATGATTTTGCCCATGCTGTCATGAATTTTTTTGGTAAGGCACACTTAATAGTCGGTTATGAAGCGATTTCAACTTATAGGGAGGATAGCCGAATTTGTATAAAACGACCAAAAACATATTCGAAAGATTTACCCTGACGTAAGAATTATACTTGTATTTTCGGGCAGAAACTATCAGATCGTTCTTGATGATCTTATAGCGAACCTTATTTTTTTTCATTCGGTCAAAAAATTCAAAATCCTCCATGAGCATTTGTTCTTCGTTAAAAGCACCAAGTTTTTCGAATACCTCTTTCTCAATAAAAAGACATTGATCCCCGCCTCTGGTAAAAATACCTTCTTTACTGGTGAACGAGGCGTTGATTTTTAGAAAAAAACTTTCTTTATCAAATCGGCACGAAAAAAAACCGGCTTCATAGCCCTCATCAATAGTATGCTGAATATCCATTAAGAACGATTCAGGAGGTTTTACATCGGCGTGTAAAAAAACAAGGATGTCGCCTTTTGCGGAGGAAGCATCTTCATTCATTTGGGCCGCCCTGCCCCGCATCGTACATTTTAAAAACCGAGCCCCGTTGTTGATCGAAATACTTTCCGATCTATCGGTGTTATTTGGCGATAGGGCGATTATAATCTCAAGTGAAGCATTGGTTTTCGAACTGGACAAAAAAGGAATCAATTCTTCTAAATTCCGTTGTTCGTTATATGCCGGCACAATGATAGTCACCATAAATAAATGCATCTCTGTTATCGAAAGTGCAAACAATGTATTTGCCTCTTTAATCTCGCTGTTCTTTATCTCTGTAAATTTACGAGAAAGGTTTTACATAATTTTCGACCAAACCCTCAACCTATTTTACACAGATAACAATAGTACGATTCTAAAATAATAAAAATTAGATCATTTCAAAATAAAAAATTTCTTGGAACTGACTATTCTCGAGGTAGGGCCATAGAGGTATTCTGGCGATTTTATTTTGTCCTTAAGGCCAAAAACCGTCCCGAATTGTCGGGATTATATTTTGCCTCACCCGATCCCGGCGCTTCGGGAGCGAAAAGGCAGTTCCGACCTCTCTCCCAAGGAGAGGTAAATCGGAAACCCTGCCTGCCTGTGCGGCAGGCAGGCCTGCGGTCCGACCGGTACGGGCGGGCAGAGCCAGAGGAATTTTTTTCACTTAAAACGATATTGGGCCTCCTTTTTGTCGCTGTAATCACAACGCAGCTCATAGCGCAAGACGAGTCAATTGAAATAATTGATTTCACAGAACAGTTTGACAAGAGCACTTCAATGTACTTGAAACGCACTTCAGATTTCAATACCGATAAAAGATGAGGTTGCCATTACATCGTTGTTCAGCTGGTTTAGAGGTGATTTTGGAAGCAAAAAAGGGGTGAAGAAAATTTTAAGGAAACATGATATAATACCCACGACAAAAGACATTGATATCGTTTATAAAAACTATGATTGGACATTGGAGCTCGACAATTCTATTGATTTGTAACCGACTTCCATCAAAAACATTCAAAACTTCTACATGCCCATAATAGTTCCATATACCCAACTGCAAACGACCATTTCATTCTTGTTATACAATTAGAATGGATAAACCTTTTGGTTTCCCTAAATTGCGCAGTATAGACCATTCTCTTGTTCTCTGTACATGCACCCAGTATGACCATTGGCATATTGGTCAGTGTTACACTACTGGCCGCTTTGATTATAGACCTATTGTTACTGCCGGTACTAATCTTGAAATTTTTGTAGACAAAAGGGTGGCAGGCAAAACAAAAATGTGAACTATATAGTTCTACTTTCCAGATCTCAGGGTTTCTTGGAGTGCCTTACGTGCTGAAAAAACTTTATAAAGCAAAACGAACATTACTGAAATCCATATAAAAAATAGAAAATATTCCATAGTCATGGGAGTTTTAAGAAAACTTCTTAGGTTAATAATTTTCGTTCCGTAACACTTGGGGCGTTGCAGAAAATTAAAATTAGCCGATAAATGTAAAAAAAATACATGTGATTTCCTACAAAAAAATATAGATTTATTCCCTCTAACTTCAAAGACATCTGAATAATCTTATATCTTCCTATCCCAATGCGCCATCTTTTTATATACTCACACCAAAAAATAACGACCTAATAGGGCAAGTAGATATTTTTCAGTTATTTTTGAATTTCAAAACCAGAAAACCTATGAACCCATCCGCATCTGGTTGGATCAATAAATTTGGGGAAATCGCAAGTGAAGCTTCAACTGCTTTCAGTCATTTTCAAGATATATATGGCGAATTGAAGAAAACAGGCTTCGTTTACGGCATAAACATAAAGGCACCCCGTTTTATTGAAGCCGAACATGTACTTTCAGAAGATGAAAAAGCGAAGATAAATCTACTCACGGCCTTATATACAACGTATTCATTAGAAGAGGGTCACAAAGATTTTGAGGCATTTCTAAATAAGGTTTTTCAATTCTACCAAGACTTGGGCATTAGTCGAATATCATTTTTCAATAAGATACTCGCAGGTAGCAAAACCTCGGCACAACTTGAAAAATTAATCGATTCTCGAATATATCTAGAAGATAACGTTATCAGTAAGACATTTAACAGCATCATCACAAACTCGCTTTTGTTTATTGATATATTAACGTTCAAAAGGTATTTGACCAACACGAAAGGCATTCGTGAGCATGCCCAAAACATAGAAAACATAGCTATAAACGTCACTTACCACGCCTTAAACTCGAAGGAAAAAAGTAAAAATGACGAAAGATTGGCGCAATTGTTCGCAGCCTCATTGACCTTTATCGATACGGAAGAGCAGAATTTTGACGGTTCGTACAGAAATCGGCTAGTCGACAACTTCTCTACCTGGGAAAATCGATATTTTTTAGATATGGCCTGCCTCTCGGTTTGGGAAGACCAATCATTAGAACACCAAGAGTCAGAATTTATATTCGGAATTGGCAAAGACCTAGGGTTTGACGAAAAACAAATTCTGCGCTCTCTTGAAGAAGTATCTTCATTTTTCAAAAAAAATGCGGAGACCATTCCCTTTTTAAAAGACACTAATCTTGCTGTTCAGTTTTATGATAGCATGTCAAAAGTGGTGAACAAACTAATTTTAAGAAATAGTAAGAGACTGCAAAAAGAACTTTCTGAAAGTAAGGAACTCGTATTGCTTTTATCTAAATCGACCGTTAAGGATCTGACTTCTGAAGAAAAGAAAAAAATACAAAATCAGCTCGTTAATATTTTCAAAAGCATTCCTTCATTGGCCATTTTTATGTTACCTGGCGGAGCCGTTTTGTTACCGATTTTTATTAAATTGATCCCTAAATTGTTACCCTCGTCTTTTGATGAAAATCGTATCAAAAAAAAAGATTGAATCTTCTGAAAAAGGCAGTATAAGAAAAATCTATTGCGATAATCAAATAACTGTAGTTCAGTATATTGATAGACTTATTCTAACCATAACTTGAAGCATCTTACTTTTTCTCTACTTACGATGATTTCATGCTCATTAAAACGATTTAACTTGATTTGAAGTCGAGAATTCGTATACGATATGATATCATTTATGTGGTTGATATTGATACAGAATTTTCTACTTACCCGAAAGAAAATTTTGGGATCCAACTCTTCTTCCAAATTCTCTAAAATAGTATCCAGTAAATAATTTCTTCCCTCAGAAGTAGCGGCATAGGTACCTTTGTTTTCACTATAAAAACATTCAACATCATCTGCATTTATTATTTTCAAGTGCTGCCCTACCCTAACCGTAAATCTTTTTTTGTATTCACGTTCCAACGGGTTGACCAATAATTTTTTGATGTCCTCAAAATCCAATGCCAATTTTTGGGGCGCTGGTTTTAGGGCTCTATATTTTTTAACTGCAATTTCTAACTCTTCATCATCGATTGGCTTTAATAGATAGTCGATACTATTCAATTTAAAGGCCTGAAGCGCATATTCATCATAGGCTGTAGTGAATATGATGGCACTACGCACCTCAACTACATCAAAAATCTCGAATGAGAGTCCGTCTGAAAGCTGAATATCAAGAAAAATCAAATCTGGGTGTTCATTGTTCTGAAACCAATTGATGGCCTCTTCGACCGAATGCAACATTACCGACACTTCAACACTCAATTCGGCCAAAAGCCTTGAGAGCCTTCTGGCTGCTGGTTTTTCGTCTTCTATTACAATTACGCTCATACACTATGGTTTACATGGTTCGCCTTTCAGACCTGTTCTACCTTTTATCTTCTTCCCTATACTTGTTCATTTGCCGTATTTTGTCCTCTACATTCTCCTGCATGGCGTATTATTTTTCTCGAATATCTTCATTCATATATTTTTCTATCTGGCGATCCTCCCAGGTTTTCCCCAAAAACGGATTCTTAACGAATACGCTCAATCCGTGAATTAAGAGGGCAACACCCCATACAATTGGCGTTCCATAGACATTCCAATCCACCCAGTTCAAAAACCCGGGGCTACCCAAGGCTTCTTTGCTCAACAAAGTGAAAATAAATTTCCCTGGCGTCAAAAGCACTATGAGGTTCACAATAACATAGGCGGCCAAGTGGCCGTAAAACCCCTTAATATCATGGACTCTTTTATGCGCTCTTTCGTACGATGTTGATGGTTTTCTTTTTTTTGATTTCATGCTGGTGGTGGTTATTTATACTTTTTAGATTGTTGCTTATCTTCTTCCATATATTTCCGTATCTGACGTTCTTCCCAATCCTTGTTGAAAAAGAGGTTGTAAGAAAACACCTTGAGTGCGTGAAAAAATATCCCTATTCCCCAAAACAGCCAAGTTGAAAAAGTCTCAAAATTCCAAATTGTTTCAATAAAACCATCTCCATTATACATACGACTTACCGTAATAATCGTACTTATCATAATGTTCACGAATACATACACCATGAAGTGTATATAAAAACCTTTGAGTTCTTCAACCCGTTTTTTAGCTTTCGCTTTCTTGTCTATATTGTTATAATCCATTAGTTCCATCTGTTTTGTTGTTCATCTTCCTCCATAAATTCCTTAATCTTACGTTCTTCCCAATTTTTTCCAAGAAAAGGATTCAAGCCAAAAACCTTTATTGCCTTAAAGAACAGTCCTATGCCCCAACCGAATGCAGCCCATAAAAACCACATATAATTCCATCCATTGGTATAATAATTCAAAATTGCCAGAAAGGCTATGAAAACCACATATGAAGATAGGCTATTATAAAATTTCTTCATCTTAGCGATGCGTTCTTTAGCCCTAAGGTATTTGGCGTCGCTTGCGCCTCTTGTCTCTTTTGTTTCTATATACTCCATTTGATTTTTCTTTTTAAGGCTTGCTATTTTCTTATATCAAATTTCTATGAATAGAATGGTTTTACTAAAAATTTCTTTCCGAATCGTTATTTCTTCGGGCTGGGTTGTATTAAAAGTTGTCATTATCCATGAATTCACGCATTTTACGCTCCTCCCAGTTCTTTCCAAATAAAGGATTATAACCAAAAGCCTCTATGCCATGAGCAGTTAAACCAAACCCCCAACCCAATGTCGGAAAAATAGCCCATGGAAAACTAGTTGTGTTGTAATTAATGACTATTAAAATAGGAATAACAAGGCAGTATGCGGTTAGGTTACCGTAGAATCCCTTAATATTCCCCACCCGTTCCTTTGCCTTTTCATATCTTTTGTCTTCGATATAAACTTCCTGCGCTTCCCTTGTTGAAACCCGTTTTGTCAACATCGGTAGCTTCACATTAAAATCAGATGCTGTTTTTTCTATTTGAACTCTTCTATCTGTCAGTATACCAAAACGCTGCCGAATATTCTGCAAACCGACACCACTGCTCTTTTTGACTACCTGTTTTTCTTGAAGATTGTTGCTTACGTTCAGCATACCATCTTTTTCAAATACCCTTATATGCAGGGGCTTTTCTGAAGTTACCACATTATGTTTTACGGCATTCTCTAACAAAAGCTGAAGTGATAAGGGTACGATCTTCGCCTCAGGATCGTTACTTTTATCGGGAATATCAAATACAATACTATCTTCAAAACGCATCTTCAAAAGCCGCACATAGGTTCTAGCGAATTGCAGTTCTTCGTCTACACTGACAAGATCTTTGTTCTTTTGCTCTAACACATACCGATATACCTTGGAAAGTGATGTGGTGAACTTTTGCGCCTTGTAGGGGTCTTCCTCGATCAAGCTTGTCAGCACATTTAGGCTGTTGAACAAAAAATGGGGATCCAGTTGGTTCTTTAGGGCATCGAATTTTGCAGATGCCGTACTCGCTATTATTTTTTGCTCTTTTACCTTGCTCTCTTGCCGATATTTATAATACCATATCGCATAAAATATCAAGGAAATAATTATTGCGATCCACATTGAGCTCTCGTAATACTCACCCTTTTCATTTTCCTCTGATAAAAAGGTGTAAATCGGCTTTTTATAAATACCAACGACCAATATCAATCTAGAAATAAAAATACCAAGCAGGGAAACAATTATATTGCCTGAAATACCAAGGGCAAATCTTTTTATAGTGAATAATTGGTACTCGTATTTGTCTAGTAAATACTGAATCCAGGCGTCATTGACCATGTACAGTATTACCGAGAAAATCATATTTTCATAATATTTCTCCCAAGCTATGGTAAAACTGAAGCTATCATCAAACCGACCAGCAAAATAATAAAAGGTCAAGAAACCAAAGTAAAGAAGTGTACCTATAACTATGGCACTAACAATATTTTTTAAAAATCGTTGCACTGTATCTTGTTTACTTTGTTGATTGTTGGTTAAAGCTCCGCTAATCTTGGGCGCATTCTACAAATCTAGTGGTTTTGAAGTCGGAAGTCTGAAGTCGGTAGCGTAACATACTATTTCCAACTTCAGACTTCAGATAATTCTTTGTGGTTTATTTTCCACAGTTTTTCAAAGTGATCACCGCCCTGTCCTTTCCCCATTTGGGGTGAAACGGAGTCTCTGCCTTAAAGTTATCAAAAAGTTCTATAGAACGTTCTACATCTTTACAATAGGGTGCGGTGTCTTGACCGAAGAATTTGGCAGACCCCATATCCCACTCAGCCTTTCCGAACACCACTCTGGGGTTTTCAGGAGCCAATTCAAGTGCTTTGGAGTATAACGCAGCTATCTTTCCTGAAAGTGCCATGCCATAAGTAGCGCCATCAAAAGCGACCCATGCGGTATATGTCATGGCCTGTTGTACCAATATTTCAGGGTTATCTTTTGAAATAGCTTTTGCTATATCCACGAATTCTTGTGCCTTCTCTAACTGCCGTGTTAATTTAGCTTCGTCTTTTTCTCCAAAAGAAGCAACGGTGTTGACTTGGGCAACATAGTAAAACGGAAGCCAATTATCTGGCTCGGCCGTTGAAATACGTTCAAAAAGATTAGAGGCTTCCATTGTTTTACCTTCTCCCCAAAGTTCGAACGCCTTTTGCATGCCTTTTGTGAATTGATCTTGAGCCATTCCTGTTGTGGCGACTAATAGTGTGATAATTGCGATTGCTTTTTTCATGATAAATTGAGTTTTATTTTCATTCCCGAAAAGTCGGGAATCTGTTGATTTATAATTTAATGGTTTGTTTTATAGTTTTTCCTTTTACTTCAAATTTGGCATCTTCCCATTCTGGTGGGCCGAAATTGGCCGGAGCATTGTTCGAAGCTCCCGTATCTTCTTTAGGAATGCCCATAAAATTAGTATCTAATTCGCCATTATTGTTTTCATCATGAAAGACCGATATGGCATACGTACCATCAGAAACATTGTTAAACTCGGCCGTACATCTTCCGTTCTTGATTTTACCAAAGATGCCCTTAAAGGTCTTGTTGAGCCAATTACCCTCTGAATCGTACAATCCAATAAGCATTTGACCCTCTGCATTTTCGATATTGGTGATTTCCATTTTAATAGTAGCTCCTTCCGTTTCTTGTGCTTTTACAAAGCCACATCCCAAAATTAACATTAAAATAAATACTTGGTTTTTCATAAGTTTCATATTTAGAGTTTTAATATGGTGCGAATATGGGTGGATTATGAGGTTAATCGAAAAAATAGATTCCCAATTGTCGATTTTGCTGGATGGGTTGTAGAAATTATACCAAATTCTACAATTGGTGTTTTGGTATTTGTTTGGTATTCTAGTAATTTTGTTCTTATGGTCAGAAACATTCAGCTACGGGTAAGTTTAGCCCAAGAAGCGCAGAAAGACATATTGGCGATAAAAGTATCTAAAAAGTTGGGGATGCCCCAGAAGCATTTTACGATACACGTACTTAAAAAGTCTATCGACGCCAGAAAACCCACGATTTACTTCAACTATAAACTGGCAATTTATATCGAAGAAAAACCGCCCAAGACCGCTACTTATTCCTTTGATTACAAAGATGTTTCAACGGCAAAAGAAGTGCACATTATCGGCTTTGGCCCTGCTGGCATGTGGGCCGCACTTCGCTGTTTAGAACTAGGCTATAAGCCCATTGTCTTGGAAAGGGGAAAAAAGGTGCAGGAACGACGAAAAGATCTAAAGGCCATCAACCAAGACCATATTGTTGGCGAGGACTCCAATTACTGCTTTGGCGAAGGTGGTGCCGGCACTTACTCTGACGGAAAATTGTACACTCGGAGCCTTAAACGAGGTGATGTACGCCGTGTATTTGAAAGTTTGGTGCACCATGGGGCCGCCGAGCAAATTCTCGTAGATGCGCATCCGCATATCGGCACCAACAAACTGCCCAAAGTGGTACAAAATATTCGTGAGACGATTTTAAAACACGGTGGGGAAATCCATTTTGAAAGTCGTGTGGTCGATTTCAGTATTAAAAACAACAAACTACTGGCCGTTCAATTTCATAACGGAAAAGAAATGACAGTAAATCGTGTCATACTGGCAACAGGGCATTCAGCGAGAGACATCTATTACCTGTTACATCAAAAAGAGATTGCTTTGCAAGCTAAATCTTTTGCAATGGGGGTCCGGGTAGAGCATCCACAGCATATCATCGACAGTATTCAGTATCATTGTAAGGGCAAGCGCAACGAGCTTTTACCAGCAGCAGCGTATAGCTTGGTAGAACAGGTGAAAAATAGAGGCGTATACTCTTTTTGTATGTGTCCGGGCGGATTTATCGTTCCTGCGGCCACTGCGCCGGGTGAGGTTGTGGTCAATGGCATGTCGCCGTCTAAAAGAAACAATTTGTTCGCCAATTCGGGCATTGTAGTGGAGATCAATGTGGATGAGGATATTTACAAATATGAAAAATTTGGAGCATTGAAAGGCCTAGAATACCAAAAAAATCTAGAACGCTTGGCTTTTACTTCAGGAGGTAGAAGTCAAGCTGCTCCTGCACAGCGATTGACCGATTTTGTTGAGGGTAATCTATCTTCGGATTTAAACGCCACTTCGTATCAGCCCGGATTAAAATCGGCATCCCTTCATTCTCTTTTACCCAAATTAATAGGTAGTAGGTTACGTACGGGTTTTGCCGCTTTCGGAAAGAAAATGAAGGGCTACTATACAGCCGAGGCCAATATCGTTGGGGTGGAATCTAGAACCTCATCACCAGTAAAGATTCCTAGAAAAGAGAATTTAGAGCATCCTGAAATCGAGAGACTCTTTCCGTGTGGGGAAGGTGGTGGCTATGCAGGCGGAATCGTTTCGGCGGCAATGGATGGGGAGCGGTGTGCAGAAGCTGCCGTGGTCGGGTTTTAGATATAAAACAACGGCTATTTACGGCAATTAACAAAATTCTTGTAAACTTGTTTGTATCACTTTGTTTCTAATGGTTAAAAAGTTTCACGTTTAGAAGGTCTAACAAGGTAGTACCAAAAATCATATACCACAGCCATTAAAACATATTTTCAAGAACATAATCAAGATTCTTCCTTTAAAGATGAATTTTCTTTATTAGCCTTACCAACGGTAAAAATCCATATTCGAACATTAACAGTATCTTCGCAGCTTATTTTAACCATATATGACATTCAAAGACTTAGGCATTGCCGAACCCATACTACGTGCCCTTCAGGGTGAAGGCTATGAAAACCCCACTCCCATTCAAAAACAAGCGATTCCTATTCTGCTCAAAGGCAAAGACCTTTTGGGTGTAGCGCAGACGGGAACTGGAAAAACGGCGGCATTCGCAATCCCTATTTTACAACATTTGTGCAACCATAGGCAACAGAACGGTGGCAGACGACGCATAAAAGCATTGATAGTCACCCCTACCCGTGAACTCGCCATACAGATCGGTGAAAGTTTTACTACCTACGGAAAGTTCACAGGTATTAGAAATACCGTGATTTTTGGTGGTGTCAAACAAGGCAAACAAGTAAGTGCTTTGAGAAACGGTGTTGATATTTTGATTGCCACCCCGGGTCGATTATTGGATCTAATGAACCAAGGGTTTGTATCGTTCCGTGATCTTGAATTTGCCGTACTCGATGAGGCGGATCAAATGCTCGATATGGGCTTTATTCACGATATTAAAAAAATAATCGCCAAACTGCCCCCCAAGCGGCAATCGCTCTTCTTTTCGGCCACTATGCCAAAAACAATTGTGGATCTTTCACGTAAGATTCTGGGCGACTTTGAACAGGTGACCATAAAGCCACAGCAAGCTACCGCTGAAAAAGTGGAGCAAGGTGTGTATTTTGTAAGCAAACCAAACAAGCCGAAATTGCTGGTTCATTTGTTGAAAGAAAGACCCAATGATTCGGTATTGGTATTTTCACGAACCAAGCACGGGGCCAATAAAATCGTAAAGAAACTGGGGCAGGCAGATATACGATCCGCTGCCATTCACGGCAACAAATCGCAAACAGCGCGTCAAAAAGCCTTAGGTGATTTCAAGGATGGAAAACTAAAAGTACTGGTAGCGACAGATATTGCCGCCCGGGGCATTGATGTTGAAGAACTATCATTGGTCATCAACTATGATCTGCCCAATATTTCGGAAACCTATGTACATCGAATAGGGCGAACGGGGCGTGCAAGTGCCAGTGGTATCGCCCTTTCTTTCTGTGACAAAGAAGAAAGACCCTATTTACGTGATATCGAAAAACTCATCAAACAAGAAGTGCCCCGTATGCCCGAGCACCAGTTTGTCGATGGTGATGATGAAAATGAAAAAACCGAACAAAGGCCACAACGCCGCCATAACCAAAACCAGAACAGAAATCGTTCAAGAAATAGCAATTCGAATCATAGGGGAGGTCGTAACAAAAACCACAATCGCAATTCGAGAAATCGAGGCTCTAGTTCGGGTTCAAGGGATTAGTTCTTCGCACAAATTTAGCATCTAGCAGAAATCAACTTTTGCCCTATAGCCAAATAAGCCCATTTGGCATTTTTTCACTAAACTACCTCGGAACGCAAGCCCACGAGGCATTCAGCGGAAAATGAACGAAAACATAACGATGCAATCCTGATGCTTTGGGAGGAGCATTTCAAATCTCACTTAGTGAGTAAGTTTTACTTTTTCATTATCTTGACATACCAAACAATACCCCCACACGAGAAGTGCAAACACGTGCATGGTTCCTAACCATTATTGTTCTTGGGTATTGAATAACGACAAATGGTATGAGCATGAACAATCAAATAGAACAATTCTATACCGCTTTCCAGAATAAAGATGCAGAAAAAATGGTAGCCTGATATCATGGTGATATTGTATTCGAAGACCCTGCTTTTGGTATTTTAAAAGGTGAAAAGGCAAAAAACATGTGGCGAATGCTCTGTGCCAATTCCAAAGACTTGAGCGTAGCGTTCTCAGAAGTAGCGATACATAAAGATCTTGGAAAAGCCCATTGGGAAGCGCGTTACACTTTTGGCCAAACCGGCAGAAAAGTACATAATGTTATTGATGCGAAATTTGAATTCAGTAATGGAAAGATCATTAAGCACAAAGATGATTTTAATCTGCACAAATGGGCCGAACAAGCATTGGGTCTTAAAGGTCTTCTCCTTGGCGGAACATCATTTTTTAAGAAAAAACTCAACCAACAGACCAATAATTTACTGACCAAGTTTGAACAAAACAGCTAATGTTTTAACTACCTATAATTTACAAAAAAGCATCTAAATGATAATCCATATAATAAAAGGCAAGACCTATAACCCGAAAAACTCACTATAAAGAGATAAAATTGGGCGTAAAGTGTTAAGTTCATTGTGCAAACAAGCAAAAACAACATTTAAAAACACACCCGATTTTGAGCACTAAAGACACCTTATCCTACAGAGCGAATAAAGCGGTATCCGTTGGTTTTTCTGCATCGGAAATCAGTACCGATGGATCCCCGATACTTCTTGAGAAGCTAGAGCGAGAACATAAATCGACAAAGAAGTTTGGCAAGCATTTGCCAGACTTACGAAATCTTCATTTTATCACTTATAGCCGAGGATCTCAGCTTAAACCCGCATTATGCAATAGAAAATCTATTACAGTTTGAAATACCTTCAAAATAAGACGTTTCACTTGGTTTTCTTCAATCACCATAGCGGAACTCATCCTAAAACCCTAATAAATAAGTATGTTTATTACCTGAATAGTTACAAATAATCTTAAAAAAAGTAAGCCCCGATAATAATTTACTACTTTGAATAAGTACAAAAGGTCAATAACATACAGGCAGAAGAAGTATTGGGCAATAAATAGGGTAGTATAATTTAGTTTTAGGCATTGCAAACAAACATTTTTAGACGGGTACAAAAAAACCGGTGCTCCCACCGGTTTTAACTAACTAACTAACTCAAAAAATTCGGTATAAAAATCTTTTAAAACCTCTTTTTAAGAGGTAAAGCTCATCTGTATGTTGTTTGCGCTATAAAAATACAACGGCTTGGTTTTTAAAATATTGTGATATGCCCGAGAATTATCTTACAAATCAATCTTGTAGTACAAAAACCTTCTTTAAAAGATCGGTAGTTCGTGAAGATACTTTGGTCCTAATCTCTTTTTCTTCTAGGGCGATCATGGTATAGACGCCTTTTAGGGCTTCTTGCGCAACATAATCTGTTAAATCAGGATTTACATTATTGGTCAAGGGAATGTTATTGTATTTGGTAATGAGGTTGTTCCATATTTTATCGGCGCCCACTTTTTCAAAAGAACGCTTTATGACCGGGTTGAATTTACCATAAAGTTCTGCTCTTGTATTATCAGCGAGGTATTTTGTGGCGGCATCATCGCTGCCCAACAGAATGTTTTTGGCATCATTGAACGTGATATTGCTTACCGCATTCACAAAAATGGGCGTAGCCTCGCCTACGGCATCTTCCGCAGCACGATTCAAAACCCTGAGGCCTTCGTCCGCTAAATTACCGAGTCCGATGTCACGAAGGGTCTTATCTACTTTTTGTAGTTCTTGGGGCAGTAAGATCTTTACAAGCTCATTTTTAAAGAAACCATCTGTTTGCGTAAGTTTACCCACTTGTTTGTCGATTCCCATATCCAAAGCTTCACGTAGTCCGCTTGCAATTTCCGCATTGCCCAATCGTTGGGTTTCTTGGGGCAATTGATTTACCACCTGTTGCAGCTCTCCACAAGCCAGAAATTGAAAAAGTATTGCAAGTAACATGATTCTTTTTGTCATTGTATTTTATTTGAAGAAGTTCGTTTCAAAATTAACACAATAAAAAATATCAAACTAAATAAAAAAGTGATTTTAAGGTTTCACAAGAATAGCGATTGAATCTAAATGATTCCCCTATCCCGAGTACTCGAGATGCCTCAGGCCTGCCTGCGGCAGGCAGGCCTGCAGGGTTTCCATTCTACCTCTCCTCAGGAGAGGTCGGAACTGCCTTTTCGCTCCCGAAGCGTCGGGATCGGGTAAGGCAAAATATAATCCCGACAATTCGGGACGGTTTTTGGTGCTAAGGACAAAATAAAATCAGCGGAATACCTCTATGACTCCGCCTCCTCTAGTCGGTTTTAAGAAATTTTTTATTGTTTGGAGTAATCCCTAGTCTAAATTTCTCTAGTCAGAACCAGATAGCGAGCCCTTCCATTTTTTAAAAGATTTTCTAAAACTTCGTATTTCCCTTCGTAACAAATTCAGGTATTCTTTTTCCTTAACGCCATCTACTTCCAAACCGGCACAATATGAATTGATGTTTTTGATCATTGTGTTTATGAACGTAGCATTGTTGATTTGTTCAGCATGTGATGTCGAATACTCGGCTTGGGCTATTTTTTTTGAAATAAGGCTGGTATCGGTAACTAGAGAACCAACGATATTATCTCTCAGACTGTTTGATTGGTACATCTTAAGCAGATCTTTGTTAAACGAAATATAAGAGGCGATATGCCTACTTATTTCACACAAAGACAGTGCTTTTATATAAACAGGAACGGTTTTTAGATTTTTAGAAGACATTTTTCTTTAAATAGCAATTCAATACTATAAAGTTACGCCCTAATTCTATTTTTTATCTTTTGATTCAATAGTGTTTTTGTATTTTTACTTACGATATTAAATAATTTAATCTATAAAGTTTTGAATACTAAAATCGATGATTTAAACTGGAAGATACTAGAAAGCCTGCAGGAAAATGCGAGAGCTTCTTTTGCGAAAATAGGTCGTGAAATCGGACTTACGCCCCCTGCGGTGGCCGAACGCGTAAAAAAGATGGAAGATCTAGGTATTCTGCAAGGGTACAAGGCCATGGTCTCACATGCGAAGACAGGGCATCAATTAAAGGCGATAATTACCCTACGTGCTTTTATGGGCAAACTAAAACCGTTTTTGGCATTGGTGGTCTCTTTTGAAGAGGTCATTAACTGTTATCGCATTACAGGTAATGAGAACATAGTGATGGAAGTAGTGCTAAAAGACCAATTTCATTTAGAAAAGTTTATTGATATATTGATTCAGTACGGCGAAACACGTACGCATATCATTTTGTCAAACGTAGTAACCAATGGGCCTATAACCAAAGGCTAGGTCTAGTCTATATCAAAAAAATCACTTGGGTCAAACGGTATGTCTTCATCGGGATCTTTATCGTCATAGTTTACACCAGGTGGATTGAAAAGACCCCAGCGATCGATTATATAGTCCCATTCATCAAATGATTTTACCCATTCTGCAAAGAGCACTCTAAATTCTTCGACCTCATTTCTCAATAGGTCAAGATACTCCACCTCTTTAAACCCGTACATTTTTAGACCAGTGCAATCGGTCATGATTTCTCGTGCCGCTTTTCTGATGATCGAAGCGTTCTCCATTCGCAGGTCATAGAGCCCCCCACCTTCTGCCCCAGCGATCTTTGCGGGTATGATCATCGCATTTTCAGTAATGTACCGGGCATGATGCTCTAGAAGTTCAACAGTTGGTTCTTCTTCTTCTTTAGATGTTAAATCATTTTCTAGGACTAAGGCCGTAATTTTATCGGCAAGATCTAAAATATCGGTTGCCTTTTTGTATAAGGGCATTTTTTGTACTTCGTCATGATTTTTTCTTTCAGAATCTTCTTCTTCGAACATGTGGTATGATTGAACATTGATTGAGCAGGGGTAAGGTACTAATTTAGTTTTTTTGTTTTTCTTGCAATCTGTCTAAGTCGGTGAAGATCTTGCCAAATACAAAGAGGCAATTAAAAATCGAGCATAAAATGAAGGCGAATATTTGTAGGTAAGCAATTTAATCGCTTATTTTATAATATGGATATGGATAAAATCAACGAATACCTACAAATTGCCATTGATAAGGCTGTTTTCTTCTTGCCTAAAATTCTAATGGCCGGGGTGATTCTTTGGATCGGTTTCAAGCTGGTAAAAAAATTGGTTCAATTGATCGGAATCGCCTTGGAAAAGACAGGCTTTTCAGAAACCCTTAGACCATTTTTGTCTTCTACGGTGAGCGTTATTCTAAAAGGCGCAGTGCTTTTTATAATCGCATCCGTAATCGGAGCAGACCTTACGGGTCTTGTAGCAATTCTTGCCGCGGCTGGCTTCGCCGTTGGAATGGCACTACAGGGTAGTTTGGGCAACTTTGCTTCAGGAATATTGATCCTGACCTTAAAACCATACAAAATCGGTGATTGGATCCAGTTAGACGATAAGTTCGGGAGGGTAGAGGAAATAGGTATTTTCAGTACCGATGTACTGACCCCGGGTAATAAGATATTGATCATACCCAATTCAATGGTTACCGATTCTGTGGTGACCAATTTTTCTGAAAAGGGAAAGATTCGTTTGGAATTGATTGTCACCATGCCCTATGATGAGAGTTTTCCTCGAGTGAAGCGAATTATAATCAAGGCCTTACTTGAGATTCCTGAAATTGTTAAAGAGCCTTTGCCTGATGTTGGTATACAAAATTTTGATTCACATAGTGTGCAGCTTCTTGTTCGACCTTACGTAAATCCGAATGATTATTGGGCCGTTACCTTTGAAGCCAACAAAGTGATTAAAAAAGCTTTTAGCGCTAATAATATTAAAGTAGCCTATTCTGAAGGTGTTGAAATGGGTGCGATCGGAGAGTGATTTGCGCTTCTATATATCTAGAGCGTACTGATAGACGATTGGCATATAATGAACAACACATGACAATTTTGGCTAGGTTTTTGATGATTGCATATACTATGAAAAAATACGTAGTTCTCCTTTTTCTTTCTTTTGCCCTTTATGGTACAGCGCAACAACTGACGCTTAAAAAAGGAACGATTATAGATGCCGTACCTGTACATGATTCCATTTCAGAAAGCTTTGCACTTTACCTTCCGACCGGTTTCGAGGTTTCAAAAAAGTGGCCAGTGGTCTTTGTTTATGACATGCAGGGGCGAGGCAAGCAAGCATTGAGCATGTTTAGAGGGGCTGCTGAAGAGCAGGGGTATATTTTGGCAGCGTCCAATAATGTTCAAGATAGCCTGACCCTTTCAAAGAACATACTCATTTCGAGCAGAATGTACAATAGGGTTTTTTCAATACTTCCCATAGAAAAAAACAGAAGCTATACTGCGGGCTTTTCAGGTGGTGCGAGACTGGCATCATTGATTCCGACCTTTATAAAAGAAGTACGTGGTGTGATTTCATGTGGTTCGCCAATTGCGAACGAAGAAATATTGAGCAGTAAAAATCGGTTTCACTTTATCGGTATAGCGGGTAATGCGGATTATAACTATACATCGATGTTGAGTTCGCAAAAAATACTGAACAAATTGAAATACCCCAATCAGCTTTTGGTATTTGAAGGTGGTCATGAGTGGCCGCGAACAGAACATATCGGAAAAGCGATGGAGATCTTTACTTTGGCCTCGATGGCAAAGGGTGAAGTGCCCAAAGAAGATTCTTTTGTCAATGACACCTACCGCAAAAATTTAGGGTCGGTGAGTGCTTTGATTGCTACCAATAAACCCTTATTGGCCAATAAACTTCTTGGTGAGGTAATTGATATGTACAGGGCGCATAAAAATGTAGATTCGTTAAAGGCGAGCGTGAAAACCCTGAAAAGGAGTAAATTGTACAAAATCAATAACCGTAACCGAAATGCCGTTCTCTTTAAAGAATCTTTGATACGTGAAGATTATGCCTACTATTTGGAAGAGGATGTATTGACCTATAATTTCAATAATTTAGGATGGTGGAACTATCAGATGGAAGAACTGAAAAAATTCAACAAAAGCACCAATGTCTTTGAGCAGCGAATGGGCAAGCGCCTCAAAGGATATATAAACGCCCTAATTGCCGACAATATTGATTTGATCAACGTCCAGCATGTTATAGATGGCGAAGCCTTGAATTTTCTTTGGATGCTAAAGACCATCACCGAGCCCAAAGATTTTGACCCATATCTAAAAGTGATTTCATATAGCGCCCAAACTGAAGACTATGGCACGGCACTTTTCTATTTAGAAGAGCTTTTGAAAAATGGCTATACCAACAAGGCCGAACTCTATGCCTTAGAACAAACTGCCTTACTGAGAATTACGCCCGAATTCAATCAGCTGGTAGAGAAATACCTGAAAGATGCCAGATATGAGGTTATTGAAGAATAAGATGGGGTACTTCTTCTAATTTCCAATCAATGACCAACCCTTTGGCCAGCGATTCGGTAATTTCTTTAACGTATAAGAACTCACAAAGATAAAGGGCAGCCTCAAAGCTTTTGGCACCACCGGTAGAGGTGATGTATTTGCCGTCATGCACAAAAATCACACTATCTTTTACTTTTAAATCAGGAAACATTTTTTTGTATTTATTGATATCACTCGGAAAAGTGGTAGAGGTTACATGGTCTAAAATACCCGCCTTGGCCAAAACAAAGGCACCATCACAATGACTGGTCATAAAAAGTGCTTTTTTATCGACCTCTTTCACGAAAGCGATCATAAGAGAATCTTTAAGGTCGGTATCTAAATGGTGTTCGGCACTGGGCACCACAAGAATATCGATCTGCGGAATCGAATCTTTGGTATAATCAAAATCAGGCAAGATACGAACCCCTTCAAAAGTAGTAATCGGTTTTAAGGTATTGGCCACCGTGAACGCGTTCATCGCCTTGATGTTCTTTCTGTATTGCGTATGTTGAAAGATATCATAAGGTGCGGTAAGCTCTGTGTTGTAAGTACCGTTCATAATCAGAAAGGCAACATTATAGCGATTGGGTTTTATCTCAGGTAAAACTCGCTCGTTTTTTGAAGTGGAGGAAAGAGGTTTCTCCACTTCTTTACAAGATCCCAATACTATTACTATTATAAAACAAAATGCTCTCATGATTTTTAGTACATGAAAACGGATGTTGTATTTTTACAGTATAAATACTCGTAACTAATCAGTATGCGTTTTTCATTTAAAAAATTAGCTAAGCAGCTTGTTTTGAGAACATTGGCCTAACAGTTTTTAAAATTTCCATTTTAGGCCAAAAACTTTAACGAAATTTTAATTTTACTGATATTCAGATACTTATGATTTAAAAGATTGCTTTTTGCTTTTTTACGAATCAACTACGATTTTTTAATAACACGAAAATCACTGATTATCAATAACTTAAACAGACTGATTAGTTACAAATACTCTTATATGCGATATGTTGTTTTTATAATGGTTTCAATGGTGGTGATTTCATGCAAACAAGACAAAAAATATCATGACACTGTCGAAAGGGAAACCACATCGGTTCAGACCGATGCCATTGAAGAGATTCTAGAATTTCAAAGAGAATTGAACGAAGAGTTCAAGAACCCTGAAACCTCGCCTTTGCCCGATAGATATAGAAAAGATTTTGAAACCTTAGCTTTTTTCGCCCCCGACACCACGTTTATAGTTAAAGCAAAGTTTGTTCTTACCCCTGAGGCACTGCCTTTTTCAATGCCGACGACCACAGATAGAAAATCAACGGAAGTAGTTTATGGTATCGCCCATTTCTCGTTAAATGGAAAAAAACATCAATTGGAAATCTACCAAAACAAAAAAATGATGTTACAAGAAGAATTCATAGACTATCTTTTTCTGCCCTTTTCGGATAAGACCAACGGAGAAGAAACCTATACGGGCGGAAGGTATATTGATCTATCGATCCCTGATACCGATACGATCACTATAGATTTTAATAGGGCCTATAGCCCGTATTGTGCCTATAACAAAAAGTATTTTTGCCCTTTAGTGCCAGGCATTAATAATTTAGATGTCAGTATATTGGCAGGGGTAAAGGCCTTTAAAAAAGAGTATCGATAAAGCATCTTGATCAATTCCAGAACAGGATCCGAACATCCATCCGTAGGGATTCTTCGTGCCTCGGAATGACAAAAACAGAGTCGGCAAAACGTTCCATTGTCGTTCCGAACGTTTCTCTTGTTGCCCCGAATGCTCTTTTTGTCATTCCGAACGAAGTGAGGAATCTCTCTACAGAGCCGAAGCCGCCTTCCACCTGTCTTGAACTACAAAAAGGGCACCCTAATCGGCTCACTTTCAATGCTGGCAGGTGGGCTTAGGAGAGCCTGCCTGAGCGATGCAGGTCAGAACAGCTTCTATGGGTGAGGCAACTGTTTTTAGAATGAGTAGATCGCTGCTATCAAAAAGTTCGATAGGCTTTTAGAGGCAACGCCGTCATTATCGAAATAAGGCGTGTCATTAGTCCATGAATCCAATCTGATTTCTGGTTTCAATATAAAGTTTTCAATGGTATAGCTTTCGGTCAAAGTAGCGGCAAAAACACTTGGGTCATCTGTTCCTCCATCAGAATGGGTTGCAAAATATTCGCCTCTCAGTCCTAAGGTAAAATTATCGGAAGTCAAGACCGTTGCAAAATTGAATAACTTGCTCTAATCTATTTTTGAGGTTGGTTTTTTATAAAAAAAGCATGTTTTTAGTCCGAAAAATTCATTGTAAATAGATAAAATTGGGCGTAAAGTGTTAAATTCATTGTTGAAACAAAAGAATTCATCACTTAAAAACGACACCCAATTTTGAGCAATTAAAGATACAGTATTTTATAGAGGGAACACGGCTGTTTCCGTTGGTTTTTCAGCATCGGAAACCAGTACCGATGGATCCCCGATACTTCTTGAGAAACTAGAGCCAGAACATAAGTCGATAAAGTAGTTTGGCAAGCATTTGCCAGACTTACGAAATCCTCATTTTATCACTTATAGCCGAGAATCTCAGCTTAAGCCCGCATTATGCAATAGAAAATAACAATGTATTGAGTCAAATAGAAGTTCCAATTTCGATAAGTACTAGTTAGATTATTTTGTTTTTGCTGGCCTAAGAGAATTTTGGTAAAACAATAGGCGAGGGGAGCGGCCATATTCTAGAGGCGCGATAAAAAGTGATTACCCTGTGGGTGATTGCTTTTTTCGGCGAGACGATGTGGCTGGCCTCGCTAGTAATTGAGTTTCTTACAGATCGACGCCACCGCACCAGTTCGCTCCTCGCTAAAAATGTACTTTGGGTACATTTTCTTGGCGCTCGGCCGTCTGTAAGCCTTGAAATCGCAGATTCACGAATACCGCTGAAAAATAATAAGAAATCATGAACATCTTTTTGTTTCTTTTTTTAACTTGTCTTTCGTAGCTATTTGAGCGAAGGGAGATCAAGAAAAAAAGTAAAGAAAAGTAAAGAAAAGTAAAGAAAAGTAAAGTAAAGTAAAGTAAAGCAAAAACCTCCCAAAAAATGAGAGGTTTTCTTTATCTTTCACTTAATTACGTTTCTCCGAAAAGAAAGAGGCTTGATTAAGCATTACGAGACAAAATAACAAAAAATATCTCTGATATCCAAACAATTATAGTTAAAATTGGAATACAACAAACTCGAATATTACTTATCTCAACCTAGGCTGAATAGGTTTCTCATAGCAACTGGGAACTCAAAACCAAGAGCCAAAAAATTATACAGGATTAATTTGAGGGTGGCCCAAGCCTTTTATCCAATACTCAATTTATTCGAAATTTTCTTAAGAAATGTGATTAACTATCAAATATCAGGGCATTTTGCCAATCCTAATTGGATTATGGTAGAAAAAAATCGGTTCATGAGCGATGGTAGCCTTTCCGGCACTCGATATTACCTAAAGAAATCGGTCAACAAAGCAGAAGGGGCTATAAGGAGAAAAAGAGGTATAGTTACACCTGGAAAGGTAATTGCTGAACAATCATTTGGATTCTGGACAAGTCTGTTCGACACTCATCATTACCGACTAATTGGAGGAGTCGTAATCCATTGTTTTCCTTCAAAACCTGCGGCAATTAATCGAAGTTTGATAAATCAAAAACTTAATAGAATAAGGGAGTTCAGAAATAGGATTTATCATAATGAACCAATCTGTTTTAATGGCTCAAGTATTGACTTTGCAGAGGCAATAAACATAAAAATCGAAATCTACGAATTACTTGAATGGATGGATGCAGATTTAGTTACTTATGTAGAATATTTCAATGGTATAGATGCTAAAATTGCGACACTAAATAATTTGTAGAATACCTATACCTGATTTCTATTTGACATAATGTTATAAGTGCTTAAAGAAAAAGTTACATTAAAGAATAGTGGTAGCAAGCAGCCAAGAATCTCGTGAAAAATTTATTGGCAGATAGTTTATCGTAAATCCAATAATTAAAAAGAATCTAAAAGTTTTGCTTTTTTTGGCGTTGGCAAGCGCTGGCCCCCGAAGCGTCGGGGGTGTTTAAATTTAAAATGCGTTTTTCAGCATTTTAGAATTTAAAAAGCAATCGAGCGATTGGCTAGCGGCAATTTGACATAATGACAAATTATGAGTACAGCTAGAAGGTTTGTCGTCAGGGTTGCCGAATTTTGAAGTTTGGAATAAATTTTATTCTGTGCGGAAAATTTGAAGCTACGTAAATTAAACAGGCTGATGACCCTGTTGGTAATTCTCTTAAAAACTACAAACATGAGAGATATTTTACATAATAGAATTATGACCTACAGCTAAAGGTTTGAACCTGAAATACTTATATATCAATCTGTATCATAATGTTCTGCGTTATGTAACTTAAGCTTTGATTAAAAGCGAAAGTTGTTACTACAGTTTCTTGAAAAAATTTATAGAGGTCAGTAGTTAATTACTTATAATTTTCGTTTGATATAACTTATCTGCCCTGACCATTCTGGTTATTAAGTTATTGAATATTGTCGCTTTGCTCTGTGAGCGGTTTATTCTGAAACAGAACTCGTTGAAATACCTGTTTATATTGAAGTCGCTCACCCA
>UOEL01000147.1_pt1 | contig 39248 bp, 25 predicted proteins | sample 1989351 | NCBI WGS metagenome assembly UOEL01 (sample SAMEA4712195, study PRJEB27164) | hydrothermal vent metagenome | biome: marine basaltic hydrothermal vent biome; feature: marine hydrothermal vent; material: mineral | place: Pacific Ocean | collected 2011-06-14/2011-07-23 | depth 1719 m
GGTTTCCTGTTGGTCGAGAATGTCGGGGGAAAGGGCTCCGATAGGGTTGCCAAGATGACCGTGAACGCACTGGGGGCCTAAAAAATGGGGCACAAAACACCCAAAGAGGTGTTTTATGGATATATTCACAAAAAATCAAAACTTGCACTTGCTAGTTGAATCTACCTTTCAATTAGGGTTCACTGCACAACTTTTTATCAAATAAAGATATACGGGAAAATGGTCGCTGTAGCCCCCTATATAACTTCCACCAGCGTAGGTTCGAAAAGGATAGCCTTTGTATTTCCCGCTTTGACTCAATAGATAGGGTGGATTGTGAACACCCACTTTCCAGAAACTATAGTTTTTCTTTTCATCGTTTATAAGGCTTTCTGTAAAAAAGAATTGATCGAACAAGTTCCATTTATCCCTGTAGGCTAAAGAGCCTATTCCTTTTTTATGTAGTTTTTCCATGGGGTTGAAAAGGTCGCGATCTTCTATCAACTTTCGATTTCCTTTTGTTTTTAATATTTTTTTTAGGCTATCATCAGTGGGATCATCGTTGAAATCGCCCATACTGATGATCTTTGCGTTGAGATCAAGCCTGATAATCGAATCGATGATTCTTTTGTTCAGTGTTGCAGCTGCGATCCTGAAAGGTTTACTACGAGCTTCACCACCACTTCTAGAAGGCCAATGGTTTACTATAAAATGAATTTGTTCATTATCTAAAAAACCACCTACTACTAATTGATCTCTAGTATAATCTCTAAAACCCTCTGCATTTGACAACAATAAACGGTGGCTTTTAAAGGTATTAGGTATAAAAGCCGATTTTTTATAGAGAAAAGCCACATCTATTCCCCGCTCGTCGGGTGAATCAAAATGAATTATTCCATAATCTTTATCGATAAGATTTGGGTGGTTGACTAGATCTTCAACGACTTTCTTGTTCTCTACCTCGCAGAGGCCTATTATATCAGGTGAGGTTTTGGTGACTTCCGTTCCTATTTCTGAAAGCACCTTGGTGATGTTCTCGACCTTTCTGAGATACCGTTCTTGGGTCCAATTATCTTTTCCTTCTGGTGTTCTGTCATCATCAAAGGTCAAAGAATCATTTTTGGTATCGAACAGGTTTTCAATATTGTAGAAGGCGATTGTTCTGATTTTATAGGTATGCCTGTCTTGGGAAAATCCAAAAAAAGGAATGGCCAAAAGAAACAATAGTAAGTAAAACCTCATTTTTTAGCATTAAAAATCAAAAATACACCATATTTTAAATGTTTTTCCTACGTATGAGCAAGTTTCTTAATATATTGTTTGTCAATCTTATAGAGAACTCGTTTAATCTTTTTGGATTGAAGCGAACTCGCCTGCCAGACGGGCAGGAATTAGGGTTTTTGTATCCGATTGAACCCGCGTTATGCAATAGAACTTCGTGATGAGGTTTGAAAGACCAATAAAATCAGTGATTTTACTTCAAGCGGCATAGCACCGCTATGGTGCTTGAAGAAAACCAAGTGAAACGTCTTATTTTGAAAGTATTTCAAACTGTAATAGATTTTCTATTGCATAATGCGGGTTGAAGGTTTTTTTGAGTTGCATAGTTGGGCTACGGAACGAAAAAAAGACAAAGAACGAGTGCAAAAGAGCTCTCGAAGCCTCGGGATTTAGCCAATTTAAAAAGTTTAAATGAGTTCAGAGAGATCAACCAAACCAGAATGCCAAATGCGCTCTTTTTTCTTTTTTGCCTTTTTTCATCTTCGATGGTCACGGCCCAGAATATGACCGTGGTCTCTGGTACTGTCTTGAGCCATCAAGGAAAAACCCCTTTGGCGAATGTCATTGTTTTTGTTGAGAAAAGTCAAATCTCAAGTCAGACCAATGATGATGGAGTTTTCAACATATCGGTACCATCGGATGGCGATTGTATTTTAAACGTTTCTTTGGCCGATTATGTCGTCAAGCGCATTCCCATATCCTTAGAAAAGAGTCCGTTGAATTTAGGCACTATCTATTTGGAAAGGGATATTGTCGCAGAACAAGCTGAAAACCTTATCACCTTAACCGATTCTGAAATATTGGATGATGCAATCGATTCAAATTCTTCAGGTCTTTTGCAGGCAACCCGTGATGTCTTTTTGAATAGGGCGGCCTTCGATTTCGGTCAAGCATTCTTTCGGGTTCGGGGCTATGATTCGCAAAATGGGAAAATATTGGTCAATGGAATACCCATGAACAAATTTTACGATGGCAGGCCACAATGGAACAACTGGGGAGGGCTCAACGATGCTACCAAAAACCAACAGTTCAGTCATGGCCTACAACCATCTGATTATAGTTTTGGGGGTATATTGGGCACGACAAATATCGATACGAGACCTACAGGGCTTCGACCGGGGCTGCGATTATCATCTTCGGCGTCAAATAGAACCTACGGGGGCAGGTTAATGGTCACCTATACATCAGGTCTTCAAAAAAACGGTTTTGCCTATAGCGTTTCTGCCTCGCGAAGATGGGCAAAAGAAGGGTATATTGATGGTACGCTGTACGATGCATTTTCCGTATTCGGAGCTTTAGAATATCGGGGCAACAAAAAGAACACTATAAACTTTACGGGCATATTTTCATCAAACCGCCGCGGACGCTCATCAGCCTTGACCGAAGAAGTTTTCGAGTTGGTGGGTAAACGGTACAATCCGTATTGGGGCGAGCAAAATGGCAAGATCAGAAATTCGAGAGAACGAAAAATAGCAGAACCTATTTTGATGTTGAACCATTTTTATAAATCGGATAAATTTAATTTGAACACGGGTATTTCCTATCAATTTGGCACTAATACCAAAAGTAGATTGGGGTATTACAATGCCCCAAACCCTGACCCTACATACTATCGATATTTGCCTAGCTTTTATACCAATAGTCCTATTGGGGCAAATTTTATCAGTGCCAATTTAACCAAAGAGGGGTTTGTAGAGAATCCGCAATTGAACTGGAATCAAGTTTATCAAGCCAATGCCGATGATAAGGCGGTTTATGTGTTATATGATGATGTTGTGAACGACAAGCAATTTATAGCGAATACCATCGGAAATCTAAAAATTAACGAGACCCTAAAAATTGATTTCGGTTTGACCTACAAAAAACTTGTTTCAAATAATCACGCGAAGATCATTGATTTATTGGGAGCTGATTTTCATGAGGATATTGATCCGTTTTCAAATACATTGAATGATATAAGGGGAGCCTCTTCAAGGGTTGAAAAAGAGATATTCAACTATCAATATGACCTTTACGCATCTCAGTTTGATGCTTTTGCTCAGTTCAAATATAATAGCGATAAGTGGGATGCTTTTATCTCGGGCAATTTTTCAAGTACAAATTACCAACGTAACGGGCGTTTTCAAAATGAGCGTTTTCTTGAAAATTCTTATGGTAAAAGTGAGCGCGTTACATTTTCTGATTACGGACTTAAAAGTGGGTTTACCTATAAAATAAACGGTAGACATTGGATCACCGCTCATGGGGCATACCTGACCAAACCACCCATATTGCAAAATATTTTTATCAACCCAAGGGAAAATAACCAAGTTGTTACAAACATTCAAAACGAAAAAGTCAATTCGACCGATATCAATTACTATTTGCGTTTGCCCAAGCTTACGGGAAGAATAACGGGTTTCCGCACAAGTTTTCAAGATGCCACAGACATCAATTTTTTCTTTGTTGATTCAGGTGTGGGCTCTGATTTCGTTCAAGAGGTCGTTACTGGTTTGAATAAACTGCACATGGGCGCCGAAGTTGGGCTCGAATATCAGTTGTCATCCGCCGTAAAACTCACGGCCGTAGCCGCCATCGGAAAATATGTTTACGCCAATGATCCTTCAGTATCGATCAATTTTGATACCGCTGGTGCCGAAGAAGATTTGATCGACCCCAGGGGGACCATAGATCTGGGCATTGCCAATATCAAAGATTACAAATTGGCCCAAGGCCCACAACGGGCATTTTCGTTAGGAATCAATTACAGAGATCCAAAATATTGGTGGGTGGGTGCGACGGCGAATTATATGGCAAACAACTATGCCAATATCTCGACCATTACCCGAACCCAAAGTTTTTACCTTGATCCAGAGACCGGTCAACCTTTCCCTAATGCGACCGAAGAGAACGTGAATAACCTGTTGGCACAAAAACCCTTGGACGATTTTTACCTATTGAATATGGTGGGAGGTAAATCGTGGTTGAAAAATGGCAGGTATATCAGCATTTTTGTAAGTGTCAACAATGTGTTCGATGCCGTTTTTAGAACAGGGGGCTACGAACAGAGCCGAAATGGCAATTTCGGGCAATTACAACAAGATAATTTAAGCGGAACCCCATCTTTCGCCCCAAAATATTGGTACGGCTATGGAAGAACGTATTTCTTGAACCTAGCTATCAGCTTTTAATTGGTAGACCTTATGGGTCAATAAAATTTAGAATTCAAAAATTTGAACAATGAGTAAAACAAAATTACTTTTTGCTATAACCACAATATCGGTTTTGTACAATTGTGTCAAAGATCGAAACTTTGATGCGCCAGAGGACAACACTGCTTCAGATCTGGTCGTTACCTCGACTTATAATGAGATAAAGAACTTATATGTTGATAAAACCTTTCAAATACAGAAAGATCTGGTTATTGAAGGCTATGTTGTCTCATCAGACAAGGCCGGAAATTTCTTCAGCACCTTGTATTTTCAAGACAGCCCAGTAAGCCCAACCGAAGGTTTTCAAATAGAGATAGACCTAAGGGATTCTCATTTGTTCTATTCGGTCGGAAGCAAAATACATATCAAATTAAAAGGCTTGTATTTAGGAAAAACTAAAGAGGTATTCAAAATAGGCGGGGTCTTTACTTCTTTTGGAAATATTTCGGTCGGGCGATTGCCCGCTACGGTAGTCGATCGACATATTTTTGTTGCTTCTGATGAAAAGGCCACAATGCAACCGACTAGGGTCGGCATAGATCAATTGCGAAAAAGCTTAACGAATACTTTAGTACAAATCAATGATGTAGAAATTTTTGATGATGAGCTAGGCGAACCTTTTGCCCTTGATCGAGAGGAAACCGAACGTACTTTGATCGACTGTAACAAAAACAAAATCGATTTGATCAATAGTGGTTTTTCAGATTTTCGAGCAGCGCTTCTGCCCAATGGCCATGGTTCGATCACCGGAATCTTGCAACGAAAAAAAGAACGTTATTCCATTGTCATAAGAGATAGAGAAGACATTGATTTTAAACAGCAGCGCTGTGAGAATATAGTCAATGAGGTAAGTTCTGATAGTGTTTTTATTTCAGAATTGGCAGACCCGAACAACAATGCAAGGGCGCGTTTTGTAGAGCTGTACAACTCTAGTGGTTCAACGTTGAATTTAAACGGTTGGAAGTTATATCGCTATACGAATGCCAATACTGAAGTAAGCTCTGAAATAGACCTATCTGGTATGGTATTGAATTCAAAGGAAGCATTGGTAATCTCACCAAATGCGACCGAGTTTGAAGCCGTTTATGGTTTTGCCCCCGATATAGGGACGGGTACAAATAGCCCTGCAGATTCAAATGGTGATGACAATCTAGAATTGGTAGATTCTTTTGGTAAGATCATTGATGTGTTCGGGGTGATTGGTGAAGATGGCTCTGGTACCAATCATGAGTTTGAAGACGGCCGGGCCGTTCGCAACGTTAAGGTCAAAAAAGCGAATACCGTTTATACCTTTAGCGAATGGAGAATTTTCAACGACAGTGGCGCAGCGTCAACCACGAACCGACCGCAAAATGCCCCCGAGGATTTTACACCCGGAATACACAATTAGAAAATGAACCTACAAAGTATTTGATAAGTATTCTTTCCAACCAAGAATTGCTGAAAATCCTTTTTTGTGCGCCTCATGTGAATGGTACAGTAGTTTTTTGTTCATATCCAAGATAACGGGCCATTTTACGTCATCTGATCCTTGCCCCAATAATTTAACTATGGCGGTTTCGACCATATCATTACATACGGCCCCTACGATACGAACAGAATTGCTCGTGCCAATACCTGATAGACCAATGTAAAAATCTGCGGTTTCACCCGAGAACGAACATTTTTGAAGTTGGGCAAAACCTACTTCTTTTTTAGTTTGTTGAAGGGTATTTTGTGTTTGTGAGACAATTTCCATAGAAGGAAATTACACCTTTTTAGCAGATGGGCTACTCTTAATTATCAACAAATTATCAAAATTTATTAACGGCATTATTTGCTTGTACGATTATCGAACAAAAAAACATCCATCTCGCAAGAGTCGGAGATGGGTGTTTTTATAAAAAATCTATGTGTTATTCCTTAGGAAAATCGGTATGTGCCATCACTTCCTCCATTTGTGCCACATGGCGTTCGGTATGACCGCTCATAAGCAAAAAGACTTGAAGGCCATCAAGGGTGCCAAAGGGTGATTGCGCATAATGGTTCCGCAAATCAGCGGTGGTTTCTTTTAAATAGGTGATGTGCTCTTCACGTTTAGTGGTAAATTCCTTTACCGTTTCCTCGTGTGATCCAAATTTACCCGATGGTTCGAAAGTCTCAGGAGCCTTGGCCTTTTGATCACGGCTGCTGATCATGCCCAACAACTTTTCGTCCGTTATTTGAACAGAATCACGTTTCGAAGGATCTGCAGGGGTCTCTAAAGCACCTTGAAGCATATTGCCTATCATACTTTCCGAGATGGCCAAATGCTCTGCGCATTCTGCGACCGACCATGATTCGGGCGTTGGTTTAAAGTTGAGCTGCACTTTGCTAAGCCCGTTTATGGTACTCGTTAATCGGTCTTTGGTCTTGGTCAGTTCTGTAACTGCCATTTCACGTTCTTCATCGGTAATGCCAGTGCTCAATACACCAAAACCCACCAATGCCAATACTACTAGGGGTAAAATCACTTTTTTCATTTCACTTGTTTTTTAGTTGTTAATGTTCTCTTTAGAATTAAGAAGGTCGTACAAGATATAATAAAATTACACTTGTTCAAAACAGCTTAAAAAAATACTGCACTAGTATTATTATATAAATCAATAAATTTGTCACTATGAAGACTGTTAGACAATTTGAACTCATAAAAAGAATCAAAGCGCTTGCAGATACAGGTTTGGTATATGCAGAAAATGAGTATGACAAAGAACGGTACGAAGAGTTGAAAGAAATCAGCTTGAGGTTAATGGCCGATATGGCAAACCAACCTTTTGAGGCTTTAAATACCTTTTTTCTGCCAGTGACCGACTACCCCACGGTGAAGGTCGATGTTAGGGGGTTTGTGCTGAACAATGCCAATGAAATTCTTATGGCAAAGGAAAGTATTGATGGCAAATGGACCATACCCGGAGGTTGGGCTGATGTGGGCTATTCACCTTCAGGGGTAGTGGTCAAAGAGATTGAAGAAGAAACAGGTCTGAAGTCTGAAGCAGTTCGAATGTTGGCGGTCTATGACAAAAAATGCCACCCACACCCTCCACAACCGTTTTACGTTTATAAATTGATTTTTCTATGCAAAATAATAGGCGGAGAGCTCTCACATGGTTTTGATATGCAGGGCGCGGCTTTTTTTGCTATCGACAAGTTGCCTGAATTATCAACAGACCGTATTTTAACCAGTCAAGTAAAACAGCTCTATCAAATGGTCACGAGTGGCGATACGAATGTTTATTTTGATTAATCTTATTTGAAATGGCCAAAGAACTTAAAATCGCTCTTATACAAACAACCCTGGTCTGGGAAGACCCTGAACAGAATAGGGTCAATTTTTCAAAAAAGATGGATGGCATACCTTCGGATGTTGATTTAATCGTGCTTCCTGAGATGTTTACGACCGGTTTTACAATGCATCCTGATAATATAGGGGAGGAAGAAGGAAAAAAAACCTTGAATTGGATGCGCCAAATAGCGACTGATAAAAATACCGCCATTGCCGGAAGCATTCCATATAAAGAAAACGGAAGCTATTCAAATCGTTTGTTTTTTGTAGAACCAAACAGAATTTCGCACTATGATAAACGCCATACATTTACCCTTGCTGGAGAAGATAAGGTGTATAGGTCCGGCAATGAAAAGCTGATTGTAAACTATAAAGGGTTTAAAATATGCCCTTTGGTCTGTTACGACCTGCGTTTTCCCGTATGGGCAAGAAATAATGAAGATTATGATGTATTGCTGTATGTTGCCAATTGGCCTAAGCTAAGAATATCAGCATGGGATGCTTTACTCAAAGCACGGGCAATCGAGAATATGGCTTACTGTATAGGTGTCAATAGGATCGGCAATGATGAAGCTGGTCATCAATATTCTGGACATTCAGCTGTTTACGATGTTTTGGGCGGCCAAGTGCGGTTTTCAGATGAGGAAACCGTGATCTACGCTACTCTTTATAAAGATCACATCACTGAAAATAGAAATAAACTTCGCTTTTTAGAAGATCGTGATTGGTTTAATCTGATATCGTAAAGGTCTGTTCAAGTTCCCAATTTGCCCGCATCTCTATTAGATCAGGATAATAACTCACTTTTTCTGGCTGAATATTTTTTAAGAAAGATCCAGTATCCCACTTTCCATTGGCATTTGTGTCGAAGATGACCCGTACCATATATTTAGCAGGTTCAATGTTATTGAACTCGAACACTTTTGGCTCGGTCGCATAAAGTTCAATTTGTGTATTTCCTTTTTCATCGGTCAATTGTACGATAAGAGGGTATTCTATTTGTTCACCTACGATGTTAAGTCTTAGGTTTCCATAATCGGCTAAACTTTGGGTCGATAGCCTAAAACTTATGGTGTCATTGGTCTGTCCAAAAAAATCGGTGATCGCACCAGGCAATAGGTCTAGGCTATAGCTCTCATTCGGTTCAATGGCAAAATCAATGTCCACTTTGTTCTCAAGAGTATCAAGATCGGTCTTAAAGACCATGGCAGTTGAATCTTTGCCCATCATTTGCATCTTGATCGTATCTATTTTGATGAGTGGGGTATTTGCCGCAATGTAAAAAGGTTTGTTGAAACTCAGCGACCCATTTTGGTTGGGATCCAATCGTAGTGAATCAATACCCCCTTTTCGGCTTTTTACCGTAAATGTGTCAATGACCTTAAATTTCTCATTGGTGACCTTGAAAACGATAGAATCGGTTTCAAAGGGTGTAAACCAAAAATTAAGGGTGTCTTTTTCTCGTTCTTTTAGAATTTTGGTGTGTACCGTATCGGGTAAAACCGTCAAAGGTTCTATTTTAATGTCCCTGCCACTGCCGTAGTACCCAAAAATGATTTTGTTCTTTGCCGAAAAACTCGGAACGCTAACACTATAATCGGGCATTTCTTTGAATAGCGTCAATAGATAGGTTGAATCTGTAGGTAGTGAAATGGTATCTCGTGTAAACGCTATTTTATCTGAATTTTGGTCAAAGATGTTGTTTTTCGTTTGATCTTTTATGGCAAACATCGCATACTTGCCTTCTTTAAGGTTTTTTAAAGTGAATATAATCATGCTATCAAGCGTATTGGTGATGTAGTTGGGCGGTTTTTTATATAAGGTCGAATCGGTATAAGCAGAGTCGATCTCATAGAGCATCACACTGATAAACTCATCGGCTTTTTTGTTAAATGCGTCTTTAACCACTCCTGAAACTTCTAGCGAATCAATATAATCTCCCGTAGAAAACACATAGGTTAAAAAATTAATGGGATTACCTTCATTATTATCTTGAATACTTCGGCCAAAATTCAAGGTGTAGGTCGTATTCTCACGAAGTGTATCCTTGATCTTGATTTCCACATATTTTTGGGCACCTCCCTGTGGAGAAACTTCAGGATTATATTTCAGCGGTGGCGAAACTATGAGTTGGTCTTGAACATCTTCCAACTTAATATATTCATCAAAATACAAACGAATTTTTTTTTCTTTGAAGTTTGTAGTCATGTTTTCAGGCTCTGCCTTTAATAAAACCGGGGGGTCAAGGTCTTTGGGCCCACCGGTAAGGGTGCCTCGCCGCCCACATTGAACAATTGAGGCGATAATCAGAAAAAAAAATAAAAATGATAAGGCGCGTTGCAACATGAAGTCTCTAAATCTATAACAAAGAAACGATTAATTTGCAGATTATTGAAATTGGGGCACTACGGCCATACTACTGATGTAGATGGTGATTCCTTCGGTTTCATATAAGGCTTTTGCGCAAATTTCCATAGTTGCCCCACTGGTAATGACATCATCGACCAAAAGAACGTTCTTGTTTTTCAGATACATGTTATCGGATAGGGTATACAGGTCTTTGGTATTTTGCCACCGACCAATTCTGCTCTTTGTGGTCTGCGTTTTTGTGTTGGCGGTTTTTGTAAGAACATGATCCACATATTCGGCACTGAGATGTTGGGCCAATCTTTCAGCAAATTTGGCCACTTGGTTATAGCCTCTTTTCTTTAATTTTTTTCTGTGCAACGGTACAGGCACAACGGCATCGATAGTTTTTAAAAACAGGTCTTCTTTTAGCATTTGGCCATACCAATTTCCTAAAAAAATACCGATTTCCTCCTGGTTTTTATATTTCAAATGGTGTATTAGTTGGCGTACAATACCATTTTCGGTATAAAAAAGAAAAGAACTTGCCTTTTTTACGTTAATTCTACCATAAAATATACGGTCAACCCTGTTTTCGTCGTTAAAGCTATATTCAGTGAGCGGTAAATTATTTCGACAAACGGTACAAAGGTATTGCTCTCCTCTATTTAAATGAGCATTACATCCAAAACAGGCCATAGGCACTAGGATGTTGTTGATATCATTCAGTATATTTGTTAGCTTGGTTATCAGCAAAACTCGATGTATTTAGAAACCTAAAAAAACCATTATTTGATGGACGGTCAAGATACTAAATTCAATTATAAAATCATTCTCGCTGCCTTGGGCGCTGTGATAATTGGCATTGTTATCGCCTTTTATTACAGTTATACGCAATCGCAGACGCAAATCAATTTTTTAGGGCACGAGAAAGACCTATTGGTCAAAGACCTTACCTTGATGAAAGCCGATGTGGATCGCCTTTCGGCCCTAGATGAGGTCAATGATATTGAACTGCAAAGTTCTAGGTATCGCATACAACAACTATTGGATTCGGTAGGCAAGTTGAATTTTACCGTTGAAAAGCTTCGGGAATATAAAACCGAACTGAGAAGGTTAGAGACCAAAAACGATAGTCTTAAATTAAAGAACGATTTTCTTAAGTACACCAACACGCTTATAACGGATAAGTATGAAGAGTCTCAGAATCAAATTAATAAAATGCGCGAGAACCGTAAGGCCTTGGCCAAAGCCGAAGCTTTACAGCGGAGTAAAATAAAAGAACTCAATAAAGAGCTAAAAATCAAGAAATACTTAAAATTGCAGACCGTTGAAGGAAGCGCATTTAGATTGCGCGGAGGTAAGCCCACTCAGACCAATAAGGCATCTACCGTTGCCAAATTGAGGGGCTGTGTCACCATTCTACCTGATGCCTCTTTAGCAAACCAAGAACGGGTGATTTATTTTCAGTTTTTAAGCCCGAGCATGGGGGTCATTGAAGATAATGCAAATTCGATTTCCGTAAATGGAAATATCTACAGTAAAAGAGTACAATTTCTTTTTAACGGTGAACAGACCGAGGTCTGTGATTTCATCACGCTTCCTGAAAGGTCTTTGAGTTCTGGAGGTTATATTCTCAATGTTTTTGAAGATCAACGACTACTAGAATCTTTTGAATTCATGTTAAAGTAAGAACCGTTTCAAATTTCAGCCCCTTTGTATTTAAATTTTTCTTAAAAGGGATGTTTTATTTGGATCTATCTTAAAGCGAATAGAGATTATATTCTATTTTTGCCGAATGGCAAAACAAGAAGACGATTTCAAAAAAGTGATTTCACACGCAAAAGAATACGGTTACGTTTTTCAATCAAGCGAGATCTATGACGGCTTGAGCGCAGTTTATGATTATGGGCAAAATGGGGTCGAACTCAAAAAGAACATCAGAGAATATTGGTGGAAAGCCATGGTACAACTTAACGAGAATATCGTTGGTTTGGATGCCGCTATTTTCATGCACCCTACAACATGGAAAGCCTCAGGCCATGTAGATGCCTTTAGCGACCCTTTAATAGACAATAAAGATTCAAAAAAAAGATACCGTGCCGATGTTTTGGTAGAAGACCATGTAGCCAAAATAGAACGTAAAATAGAAAAAGAAGTAGCGAAAGCGGCCAAACGTTTTGGAGATGCCTTTGATAAAAAAGAATTTCTTACTACAAATCAAAGGGTACTTGATTATCAAGAAAAGGCAACATCGATTTTAAAGCGATTGGGAAAATCACTTGAAAAAGAAGATTTAGCCGATGTGAAAGCACTCATTGAAGAACTTGATATTGCCTGCCCCATGTCTGGCTCTAAAAACTGGACCAATGTAAAGCAGTTCAACCTTATGTTCGGCACCAAATTAGGAGCCACCGCTGAGAGCGCAATGGATCTATATTTACGGCCAGAGACCGCTCAAGGTATCTTCGTGAATTTTTTAAACGTTCAGAAGACGGGGCGAATGAAAATGCCGTTTGGCATAGCACAAACCGGTAAGGCGTTTCGAAATGAGATCGTCGCCAGACAATTTATATTTAGAATGCGGGAATTCGAACAAATGGAAATGCAATTTTTCATTCGACCTGGCACTCAAAAAGAATGGTATGAAAAGTGGAAAGAAAACCGAATGAAATGGCATTTGTCATTAGGTATGGGCGAAGACAATTACCGTTTTCACGATCATGAGAAATTGGCCCATTATGCCGATTCTGCCGCTGATATAGAATTTAGATTTCCTTTTGGGTTTAAAGAATTGGAGGGAATACACTCTCGAACCGATTTTGATTTGAGCAGCCACGAAAAGTTCTCAGGCAAAAAACTACAGTATTTTGATCATGAGCTCAAAGAAAACTACGTACCCTATGTTGTGGAAACATCCATTGGCCTGGATCGGATGTTCTTGGCCGTATTCTCAAACTCGCTCAAAGAAGAAGAACTAGAGAATGGTTCTACCAGAACGGTATTGAAACTACCCGCTGTTTTAGCCCCTGTCAAGGCCGCCGTTTTTCCCTTGGTCAAAAAAGACGGTTTGCCCGAATTGGCACATCAGATCATCGATGACCTAAAATGGGATTTCAATGTTGTTTATGATGAAAAAGATGCCGTAGGCCGCAGATACCGAAGACAAGATGCCAACGGCACCCCCTTTTGTATTACCGTAGACCATCAAACCTTAGAAGATAAGACCGTGACCATTCGCCATAGAGATACTATGAATCAACAACGTGTTGCAATCGATGAGCTATCACATATTATTCACAAAGAAGTTGATATGAAGACTTGGCTGAGCAAAATAGGGTAGGTAGTATCTAAAGCCGATACCCCAATCGTAAACTTCCGTAATAATTACGCTCGTTGCCAGGGTAGAAATAACGAGGCTCCCTACCACCAAAACCTCGGGCATTGATCAATACCGATTGTGCATAGACCACATCGAACAAATTATTGATGCCGAAATCCAATCCGATAGTGAATTTGTCAGAAAGCTTTTTGCGATACCCCATTCGGGTCATAAAAACGGTATAGGGATCACTAGAAAGGTTGTTGGCATCGGTTAAGGGGATAGCGCCGACATGTTGAAGGGTGGTATTCCAATAAAAATCATTGAACAAACTCAATTGTAAGCCTGAAACTAAATGGTGCTTGGGCACGCCGGTAAGTGGGTTGCCCGAAAAATCATTTGACCCATCAATGAACTCGACAAACTTATGATCGTTCAAAGTGTAGTTCACAAAAGGGGCAATATGTAATTTAGAACTGATTTCAATGGCATAGTTAATGGCAAGTTCTAAACCTTGGTGTTTGGTTTTGCCAGCATTCTTACCAATGAATTGATCTTCGCCAATGCGTTCTGCAATCAGCAAATTTTTAACATCCATTTGATAAATGGTCAGATCGATATTGAATTTTTTATCATCTAAATACAGTTTTGCTCCCAGTTCATAATTAGTACCCGTTTCTTGAGAAATATCTGGATTTATTACCCCATCAGGGGTTAAGGTCTCCTCCAAATTCGGGTTTGAAAATCCGCGGCTTACATTGGCATAGATTTTTTGGTTTTCTGAAAGATCGTAGTTCAGGTTTAGGCTAGGAAGCAATATGGCCTTAAAGTCACGCTCAGCACTTTTATTATCAGCTGCCACATTGAACAGGTCGCGAAAATCATATTGGGTCTTGTTGATATTCAGCCCTACTTGCGCCGAAAACTTATTTGTTATGGGTAAAAGAGCCGTAAAAAATACGTTTAGTTGACTTCTAAACTCTTTGTTCTTTGCAAATTGGTCTCCTTGTAAACTGCCATTCCCATTATTATCCTCATATAGGTTTCTAAAATCGCTCCAGTTGAATTCATCTTTATATAATTCACCTCCCACAGCGTATTCAGCATTTTTATCCATGAAATTAAAACCTCCTGAAAACCGAGTTCGAAAGCCGAAACCGTTGGTGAACTCATCGAGAATGCTAAAATGCCTAGCCTCATAATGATCCAAATAGGTATAGAAAACGCTGGTGGTATTTTCTATTTTTTCGCTGAATTTATGGGAATAGGATACTCCTATAAGTGATTGATTGTTCGCTTCAAAGCCCTTAGAGGCCCGCCAAACAAAAGTAGCCTGTTGCGGATTTTCAGCAAAGGCGGTCGCACCAAGTGAGCTCGGTATTTGTGCCGTATAATCTACATGGTTGACCAGTAGGGCTATTTTGTTCTTGGCATTGAAGTGATATGCTGCGTTTAACAGAATACCATCTCTCTCAAAGCTGTTGTTTTCACGATAGCCATCAGTTTCCATATGCCCGTATTGCAATCCTAATCGAAGTTTGCCATCGTAATGGTTGAACGAAAGATTGTTTTTGAGCAATCCAAAAGATCCGAAGGTGAAATTATTTGAAAAATTTGTTGATCTACCCAATGCCTCTTTCGGGGTCAAGATAATCGCACCGCCCAAATTCGTTCCGAAAATTGTTGCTTTTGGGCCTTTTATCACTTCGATCTGACTTAGATTTTCAAGATCGTACGATTCAATGGTTGAAGACCCTGTACCATTGGTTACGGGAATATCATTATAGTACAACCGAAGTTTGTCCGTTCCAAAAAGTGTACGGGCACCGATACCGCGAATAGTGATCCTGTTCGTGTTCAAAGCACCTGATAAAATGTAGGCCCCTGAAATTTGATTGATGGCAGAGACCATATCAACAGGACTATAATTTTGAAACGTTTTAGCTGAAATAACCTCAGAAGCAATTAGTCCTGTTGCATTCTTGACCTTTAGGGCATCTAACAATATAACCTCATCAAGTTGGGTGATACTATCTTTAGATATAGGTTCTTGGGCATTTAACGAACGCAGGCAGAAAAGTAAAATCAAAAAAAGAATTCTCATATAGAGGGCTGTTATAAGGGCTAAAAATAAGATTTAAAATCGGAACCCTAATTGATAAGCCCGCTCAAAATAAGAAAGTGTTCTGAAAATCTTGGGTATTGATATTACGGCCAATACCGCCATGCACCTCAAAAGGCGATTTTTGATTATAAGTAGACCATTTTCTACCAAGCCCCAACCCGATGGCGGTAGTACTGTAGTCGTTGCTTCTTATACCAAGATTGTCTTCTTTGATTTCATCTTCCCCCGTGCAATAGAGCCCAAACGCTTCGGCAAAGAACCCACTTTTGGGCGCATAACCAAAGTACGCCCTAAGGTTTGGCCCTATTCCGAAGTTTCCGTTACGGGTTGTTGCATCACCGTTAAAATAAATCGCACCACCAATACTGGTATCTTCTGTAAAATAATATTCGTAAGATCCTTCGATAGTTGTATTGACCGAAAACTGCCCGATATTGAATTTAATCTCATGGTCGGTACCATATCTTGGATAGGCTTGTGCATTCACAAAATAACTTATCAAAAATAATGATAGAACCAATACTATTTTCATAGCTTAAATGTTAAGGGTGCGCTTAAGAAAATCAAATCTTGTTCCAAAGTGTGAAAACAGGTTCGGCACTTGAAAAATTCAGCGTATGTTGATCTATTCGTAGAGTACAAAATAGGTAATTGATATACCCCGTGGTGCCAGATCTGTTGGGTTTCCGATTTACCTCTCCTTTGGAGAGGTCAGAACTGTTATTTTCGCTCCCGAAGCGTCGGGACTGGGTGAGGTAAAATACAATCCCGACCGTTCGGGACGGTTTTTGGCCCTAAGGCCAAAATGACCCCGAACTGTCGGGGGGCGAAACCTGCCTGCCAGCCGGCAGGCTGGTACCTCTATGGCTCTGCCTCAAGGATATCCTTCCTACGGCAGGCAGGTCGATTTCAAGAAATTTTTTATTTGAAGCGTAACATTGCTTATTTTCGAGAAAAATAAAAACGTGAAAATAATATCATACAATGTAAATGGTATTCGTGCAGCTCTAAAAAAAGGTTTTTTGGAATGGCTTCAAACGGTAGATCCAGATGTGATTTGTCTACAGGAAATCAAGGCCAATGAAGATCAATTGGATCTATCTCTTTTTAAGGATGCCGGTTACGGGCATAACTATTGGTTCAGTGCACAGAAAAAAGGATATAGCGGTGTCGCCATCATATCTAAAAAGAAACCCGACCATGTGGAATTTGGAACAGGGATCGATTATATGGATTTTGAGGGAAGAAACCTTAGGGCCGATTTCGGCGATGTTTCTATAATGAGCATGTACCTGCCATCAGGCACTAATATGGCCCGTTTGGATTTCAAGTTAAAATATATGGACGACCTTCAAAACTATCTCACCGATTTAAGGAAGCAAAAACCCAATCTTATCGTACTCGGTGATTACAATATCTGTCATGAGGCGATTGACATACACGATCCTGTTCGAAACAAAAATGTTTCAGGATTTCTACCTGTAGAACGTGAATGGATCGGCAACTTTATGGAAAGTGGTTTTATCGATAGTTTTAGGCACTTTAATAAAGAACCTGACAATTACACTTGGTGGAGCTATAGGGCCAATTCACGAAACAACAACAAGGGCTGGCGGTTAGATTACGGTATGGTCAGCAGACCGTTGGAAAACAGATTGAAACGTTCGGTTATTTTAGCAGAGGCCAAACATAGTGATCACTGCCCTATACTGGTGGAAATAAAAGCCCCCTGACCCCAAAAGGGGGAATTCCAATCGATATGAAAAAAAAATGCTTTCCAATGGAAAGCATTTTTTTATACGCCTGAGTAAAAGTTCCCCCTTTTGGGGTCAGGGGGCTTTTTATCTATATATCGTAACATGACCAACAAACTCACGGTCATCGTTTGGTCCGTTTAGTTTGATTACGTACCAATAATCACCAGTTGGTAGATCTGCTTTGTTATAAGAACCATCCCATTCACCTTGACGGATCCATTCTTTTACGGTTCTTCCGTATCTATCGAATATTTTCACATAGATATCGGGAAAACCTTCAGAATTTCTGATAACCCAAGTGTCGTTATTACCATCACCATCAGGGGTGAAGAAATTGGGTATTTCGATATCTATGAATTCCATAGGTATATCTAAGATTGCCTCACAACCTCTTCCATCTACAGCACGAACAGTATACGTACCGTCTTGGTTGATGAAAAAAGAACCTTCACTACTTGAAGTGTTTTCAAAGTAATAGGTGTAGTTGCCATCGCCTCCTGCCGCTTCGACCAAAATTTCGTTTATGGTGCCCGGTAGACTTGTCAGAGTCAATGGTACTGGAGCTTCGATAACAATATTGTGTAACCTTTCAACACAGCCACCTTGGTGTAAAATACTGATGAAATGGGTTCCTGCTACAATATTTTCAAAAACATTGCTTACTTGGGCCGCACCGGTATCTTCTGAATCAAGGGCATAAAGCACTTCACTGCCTAAATCAGTGTTTTCTAATGTAATGGTTACATTGTTGTATGGTTGCCCTTCTCTACATTCATCAATGATTTCATAGGTAGCTGCCAGATCAACTCCGACTTTTACTTCTTGGACCACTGCTTCATCACAGCCGTTGGCATCTTTAATAAAAATATTATAGAAGCCACCATCTAAATTATCAAGCACTAAAGTGCTTCCGGTTACAGCAGAATAGGGGTCGTTTGCTCCTGTTAAATTATATTCATAAGGTGCTGTTCCTCCACTGATCTGTAATTCTATCAGGCCATTATCGTCAGATGAACATACTTCGTCATCTACTCGGGCAACAGCAATTGCCAAGGCAGCAGCTGGACCGTCAATAAGAATATTGTCGATAATGATTTCACAACCGTTTGCATCTTGTACAGCTACTGAATAAGTGCCAGTGGGCAAGCTTTCGAATAGATTTGTATCTAATGCCTTTTGGGGTTCAGAGGAAATAGTATATTGATACGGTGTTGCCCCACCAGTAACGTTAATGGTAATACTACCATTTTCTTCTCCAAAACACTGTATCATTTCTACTGTACCAAGAGTTGCCGATAAAACTGGCGGCTCTGATATAACAATAGGCGTATCGTTATAGTCTTCACAGTCAGCACCGCTGATCGCTCGAATCCTATAGGCACCTTGTCCCAGGTTTTCAAAAATACCCGAATCTTGTGGTATGCCCAAAAGGGTACCGTTCATTTCCAATTGGTATTGGTAGCCACCAAGACCTCCCATAGCGGTTGCTACTAGAACGGCATCAGAATCACCATTACAGTTAATGACGGTGTTGGTGTCATCAACGGTAACTACTAACGGATCTACAACATTGATGGTGCGAATTACCGGCACAGGAGATATACATAGTTTTGCTGGATCTGAATCTCTAGCGAGAAACTCATAGATGCCAGGTGCCAATGATGAATATACCTGTTGAGTGCTCCACCCAGTGGCATATGCCGTTGGTGAAACTATACTGAACTCATATGACCCTGAACCTCCTGTTGCAGAAATCGTAATTTCTCCAGAATTTGGGGTACATCCAGGCTCTTGGGTAATTGCTGCATCGATTTCAACAATTGTTGGATCGGTAAATGTTATAGTCGCTGTTGTGGCATCACAGCCAAAACCATCTATCGCAGTAACTGAATAGTCGCCTTGGACCAAACCGCTGAACATATTAGAGTTTTGTGGTAGGCTGTTTACCCCTGTGGTTATATTGTTCAAAATATACTGATAATTGGTCGGGCCATTTACCCTTGTTGCGATTACGGTAATACTCGCGTCATTCGCTCCAGGACAGTTGGGTTGGGTTACCGTAATGGTTGCCGGGTCAATTGTTATAGGGTCAATTGGCGCTATTGAAATCGGTTTAGTGACATTTGCACATCCTCGAACATCGCGAACGGTCAGCTCATAGTTGATTCCTGAGGCAAGTCCGCTGAAAACATTATTAGATCCAAACACCTGTATTGGTGTACCCAGATTGGCCAAATCTACCAACTCGAACTCGAATCCTCCCCATCCACCTTCGGGTGTTGCGGTGATTTGTGCATCTGTACCCGGTATACAAGTCAACGTTTGGGTTTGGGTGAAAGTAAAGTCCAGTGCTTTTACCGGTGATTGAATACTTATCGTATTTGAATCGGCATCACATTTGGGCACATCAGTTGCCGTTACAGTCACAAAATATATGCCTTGTGGTAAGGTTCTGACACTTATTGCTCCTGAAGAAGTATTGTCAGACCCATTGGCTACCGAAATTGTTGGCGCACTGGCTTCATAAACGTCATAATCAAAAGCTCCACTATATCCTGAAATCGTAAATTCGATTCCACCATCCGAACTACCAAAACAATAGATGTCGTTTAGTTTTGTAAGTGCTACTTCAATGGCATCGAATGGGGCTATGGTATAACTCACCTGAGCTGTACAACCAGTTACCGTATCGGTAAGTTCATAGGTATAGATGCCAGGGTTTCCTGCTCCTAGATCTACAGGGCCATTGCCCGTACCGTTGATAAGGTTACCTGAAGGTAATTCTGTCACTTGGTAGGTTCCTGACCCACCTGTACCTACTATATTGATCACTTCATTATCGGTACAGTTCATTGGGCCGGCTGTACTAGTAATACTAGCGGTTACTTTTGTGGCCGCAGGTATGGTAACCGTAGTTTGATCCGTACAGTTTTTACCGTCTATAACATCAATGGTGATGGTACGTGCAGTTGCCAAATATGGAATGTCATAGGTAGCACTACTGGTAAAACTACTGCCATCAAAACTATACGTGTATGGTGCCGTACCACTACCGCCTACTGAGACTGTAATAGTCGCCATACCTAGATTGTTGCCAGCCGTACATGTGAAGGGGGAAACGGCGGGCATGGCCAATTGTAGTAAGCTGGGCTCACTTACGGTATGGGTCAATACTTGAATACAGTTTTTTGAAGAACGTACATTTATGGTATGAGGTCCACTTGCCAAGCCAATAAAGACATTCGAGGCTTGATAAGTACCGCCATCGATATTGAATTCGTAGGTAACATCAAGGTTGTCAGCTGTCGGATTTTGGCCTATCACTATTTTGCCATCATTGGCGCCATTACAAGTGATTGATTCTGTCGATAGTATAATAAAATCTGGATCTACGGGCGTAACCAATTGAAGTGCCGGAGAATCTTGAGTTGGGCATCTTTCCGCTGGTAGTGCTTGTGGATCGACATCGGCTACCGTGTAAACATAGTTTATTCCAGAAGCCAATCTATCAAAAACACCTGTTGTGTTGGTTTCTTCACCTGGTGCGTACGATGCAGGAATCGGACTAATGGTAAATTCAAAAGTACCTGAACCTCCATAGGCAGAAGCCAACATTTCGCCATTATCAGGGTTTGCAGTATCACAATCCACCGTTTTGGTGATTTCCGATTTTGCAACCAATTGTGGGTAGATAAAGACGTTTTGTGTATCAGAACACCCATTTTCGTCACGAACTACCAACGTATGGTTTCCAGGGCCTAAGTTTGCAATATTCGAGGCAGTGACCTCACCATTCCAAATATAATCTATAGTTCCTGTTCCAGGGGTAGCGAGTGTGGCTACGACATTATAGGTTTCGGTGGTTGAAGTACATCTGTCGGTAACATCGATATTGTCTATGGTCGGTTCATTGTCACGGTTTATGGTGATCGGAGTTCCCAACCCAACAACACAGCCGCCACCATCACGTACATAAACTTGGTATATATTATTGATGCCGTCATAGGCCGTTGGTGTAACGGTATTAAAGCTATTTGGGCCGAAATCGGAATCAACCGGTACCGTACCGTCTACTACAAAGGCGTATTCATATTCATGCCAACTGGCCTGGTCCAATTTGTTTCGAATGTTGAAATAACGCTGATTGTCCCAACCTCCTTTTGCCGTCACCGAAATTTGAGCTCCTATGTTACAAGTAGCGGGTACGTATTGATCCAATTCAATGGTAAGTCTGCTTTGTGGCCGGTACACCAACCATCTATTACCCGATTTACAACCAGATTCTGTGGTGACCTCTACAACATACCATGCTAATCTTAAACCTGTCAGATCTATTATAATATCACCTCCTGAACCACCGTCATTTGCTGTTCCGTTCCTTCTATATAAAGGAATCAAAGGGTGGCTGTCATGTATTGCTCCTCGATCACTGGTATGTCTGATTCTCCAACTAACGGTTTGAACACCATCAGGGCTAGAAGGGTCATCTCCTGCATTTTTGACCGTAAATCTAACCTGGCCGTCACTACCCGTGTAACAAGATAGACTTTGGGGTGTTGAAATGACGTCAATGTTATTGTTTGGTGCCTCTGGGGCATCTACCCTTCCTAAATAACGCCAGCGTTGACACCCTGTATTGGTGTCAAGGAGCACGATAGCATAGGAGACCCCAAATAAAAGACCGCTGACCCTGAAATCTCTTTCAATGCCAAATGGTCCAGGACCAACGTCAATATCTTCATGATAAGCTTCGTTTTCAGTAGGATCTTCAAAGTCTCTCCATCCTGGGGGGTTATTCTCATCATAAGGCCAGATACGATATTTAAATGGCCCTACTAGGTTAGTGGGATCCCCAACCTCAACTTGAAAAGTGGCGCCATTGGCACAAGATTGATCCAAATCCGTTTGGTCTCTTTGAATCCATGGTAGTGGTGGTTGATCAATTTCGTATAGATCAGACTCGAACACACATCCATTTTCATCGGTAATCTCAACATAGAAATGGTGGGGCCAATACATTCTTATATTGTAACCAGAAGGATAAGCAGACATATCAATATTGTTGTATTCCCTATACGTCCAGTATCGTGCGGTTCCTGCTAAATGTGCTGCTGGACTACTAACCCTGATAAGTTTTATGGTTACAAGCCCTGTTGCGTTTTGAACGTTTGCGATATTGGTATTTCCCCAACCAGTTCCACTACCGGGAGGTGGGTTACAGGTAATATCGGTATGGGTGACATCTGCTGTTATTGCGGCTTCTGCACCAACAATTGCCTGCACATCGGTAAGTTCGCAGCCTAAAGCATCTCTAATCGTATAGTTATACGTTATTGCATCTAATTCTGTATAGACTGTTTGGGTTGTGAATGCACTTCCATCAAAACTATAGGTAAATGGGGGCGTACCTCCAATAGCGACCAGTTCAACTGAACCTGTGCCGTCTTTTCCACAGGCGGTATCGGAAACATTGTGGCTTGAGGTAAGCGTTGGTGATACAGTTACGAGAACGGGTTCTGTAATCGTTTCACAACCTTTACTATCGGTGACTCGAAAGGTATAGCTGCCCGCAGTACCTGTTGAATAGGGCATGGTTGCAGCACTATATGTACCTCCCCCATCTGAACTGACCTCATAGTTGTAGTTAGGGTCAGGATAGCCTTCTTCAGCGGTTACCGTTATTATGGCATCAGGTGTAGCACCACAACCCAAAGGTTTTGTTATTTGGGAAATTGCGAATAGCTGACCTGAAATTTTGGTATCTGCCACTATAGTCTCACAACCATTGTTACCTATGACCTTTATTACATAGTCGTCAGGGGTAAGGTCATTAAGGGTAAAAGTGCCTGCTGTTATGGGCAAGGGTGTTCCGTTATTTACGGTATAAAAATAAGGTGCATCTCCTGCGGTAACATCTATTTTCAACTCACCTTTAGTGGCTGTGGAATAGCAGTAATTTGAACCAGTTTGATCCACGACCGAAATGGGACCTCCTTGGTCGATTAGGTCAAAAGTCGTCGTATCCAACAAACAACCATTGATATCGGTTACACGAATGGTATGTGTACCCGCCTGGGTCAAACCAGTTATTGTATTACTGCTTTGAGCGGGTGTTATGGTATTGTCTGGCTGTTGGACTGCATAAGTGTAATTGCCCCAGCCTCCTGAGGCAGTTATTGTAACCCCACCGGGAGTGCCGCAGTTCATATTGGACACAGTAAAAGAGTCTATGGCCAATGCAGCTGCTGGAGCCGCAACGGTAACGGTCTCTACTTTTTCACAAGGCCCTGAGGTGTCACTTATACGCAAGGTATAAGTGTCTGCCAGAAGACCTGATATGGTAATTGGGGATGTTGTCGCATTTGAAACGCCAAAAGCGGTTGTCGCTCCGGCACCATCTTCTACCACTACACTGAACGAAGTGTTGAAGTTCTCGACTGACAACTCTATACTTCCATCGGAGGTTCCTGCGGTTGCGCAGCTAACGTTGTTGGTCACCAGTGCATTGGCGGTAAATTGAATGGGATTTGGAACCGTAAAGTTACGTGCTATTATACAGCCATTGGCTGCAGTAACTTCAAAAGTATAGGTGTTCGGAGCTAAGGCAACAAAAATATCCGCTGGGGCATTGATTGGGGATGGGGCAATAATTCTATAGGTAAAAGGTGCGGTACCATTCTGTACGCTAACCTGAACATCGGTAGCACCGGTGCTACAATCAACTCCGCTCATCACAAAGGTCAAATCAGAAGGGTTTGAACCAGCATCTACCGTTTGATCAACAGTTGTGGTACAGTCATTGGCGTCTTTAACGGTAATTGTGTATGATCCCGCGCCCAAACCTGTTAATACGGCACTTGTCTGAAAGTCAACGCCGTTCAAACTGTATTCAAAGGGTGATGCCCCGCCAACGGTAACCATTGCCGTAATAGTGGCAGAACCTGTGCTACAGTCTATTTGTTGGGTAACCGAAGCGCTGGCCGTAAAAACCGGGGTTGCGTTTACATTAACGGCAGTTGCCGTGATATCACAAGAGCCCCCGGCCTTTTCTTTTCTGAGGATTACGGTATAGCTTCCGGCCGATAAATTACTAAATACGTTTGAGGTCTGAAAAGTAGTTCCGTTGTCGATACTATAGGTTATTGAATACCCTTGTGTATTTGTTACGTTTGAGGTAACGCTTCCGTCATCCAAGCCATTACAACTTATATCTGTTGCAGATACCGAATAAACGATTTCAGATTCTGAAATAACATTTACCGGGTTGGCATCCACCTCACATCCGTTCGCATCCCTGGTCTTTATGGTATACGAACCAGCAGTGGCTATTGGTATGTTGGTTTGGTCACCTGAAGTGAAGGAAACAAAAGTGGTTGCATTATCCAAGCTATACTCATATGGGGCAGTGCCCCCCGATTGGGTTACGTTAATGATACCGTCGGTACAGTCGATATTTTTGGTCACAACCACAAGGGGCTGCACGAAAACAAAACCAGATACGGTCTGGGTCGCCTGCCAAGAACAAGCGGAAACACTTGCCAAGGTTACTTCTATGTCATAAGTACCTGCACTAAGATTTGGAAAGGTATAGGTGCTATTGGTAATTGGCCCTGAAGAGTTTATAAGACTTCCCCCTTGACTGATTTCATATATATACGTTGAAGAGGCATCGGCGATATCGATCCTTATTCCTCCGTTGGCGGAGTTACAGGTAATAGGTAATACGGTTGCGGTCGCATTGATGGCATTGTTGCTTACTGCAATGTCATTTACATTGAAAACACAACCTTCTATATCGTTTTTTCTTCGAATTTGAATGTCATAAGTGTTTACGGTATTAATGGTAAACAGGTTAGAATCTTGCCAAGAAGCACCACTATTAATACTGAACTCATAGGTTGAGGGCACATTGTTAACGGTTATGGTACCCGGGCTACCGCAGTCGATATTGGTAACCACTGCACTTGGGTTAAGACCATTGGCGTATACGTTAAAATAGAAGCGTTCTGTACTATTGTCATTGTACTGTACGAAGATGCGATATTCCCCTCCATCGGTCACGTTATATTGGGTGTTGGTGCCTATTTGGTCCCAGGTACAAGTGGGCGAAGTATTTGCACAATTGACTTGGGCCGGTGAACAACTACTATCTTGTAGTTTAGACCAAATAATCTGTTTTAAATTCGGAATATTGGTCGTGAGCAAGCGATCGGCATTGGCCCCGCATAGGTATATTTCATGAAGTTCACTACCGTCATTGCTACAAATGACAACATTGTCAGAGCTGTTTATCAACGGGTGAATACCCGCTAAAACGGCAAGTTCGGTTTTATTTTTAGATTTTTCTTCTACGTGAGATAAACTTGGTGCGATATACGCAAACAACGAAGTTGCTGTTAAAGTAAAAAGTAAGATAAAAATAGCCCTTTTAGGGTATTTTGAGTACTTGAAGGTGCCCATAAGTAGGTTTTTAGTTATTTGGTTTGGTGCTTAAATCTTGTTGAATGGGGATCCAACATGACATATAAAGCATTGTATTAACGGTTTTAAAACATATTTAGTATACATTAAAGTGTTGACTTGTGTACTAGATTGGGGGTAAAATTAAACTTCATATTTTGACGATACTAAATTATTCGGCAGAAAGAAAATAATTCGGTTAAAAGGTTGAGTGGCAATATTTTGGGGAGAATGCTGGTGAACTGATTTATAAAAATCAGTTAAAATGCTTAAATTTACGATGTTTAAGCGATTTTAATCATGAAATATACCACCCTGCCGCATACTGAAATTGAAGTGAGTAAAATTTGTTTGGGAACCATGACCTGGGGTAAGCAGAATACTGAAGCCGAAGGTCATGAGCAGATGGATTTCGCAATAGAAAATGGCATTAATTTTTTTGATACTGCCGAGTTATACCCTGTTCCAGCGCACCCTGATAATTATGCGGATACCGAGAGGATAATTGGTACATGGTTCAAAAAAACGGGAAATCGTGATAAGGTGGTTTTGGCAAGTAAAATTGCCGGGAAGGCGGAGTTCGTAAAACATATTCGTACCACTGGATTTAATAGGGTTTCGATTATCAATGCGGTAGAAGGTAGTCTTGAACGCCTGCAGACTGATTATATTGACCTGTACCAACTGCATTGGCCAGATCGCCGCACAAATTTTTTTGGACAGAGAGGCTATTCACATGATGTATCAGATCATTGGCAAGATAATATCCATCAAGTTTTAGAGACCTTGCGTGATTTGATTCGGGAAGGAAAAATAAGGCACGTTGGGCTCTCGAACGAGACTCCTTGGGGTACCATGCGGTTTTTAGAAGAGAGCAAGGTACATGCCGGATTGCCCAGGGTCATTACGGTTCAAAATCCGTACAGCCTTTTAAACCGGTTGTACGAGGTAGGGCTGTCAGAGATTTCTATGCGCGAAAATATAGGGTTACTTGCCTATTCTCCCATGGGGTTTGGTGTACTCAGCGGCAAATATTTGGGAGGCAGATTGCCCGACAAAACCCGAGTGGCTCTGTTTCCCCAGTTTGATAGGTATAGCGGTGAGGTCGCTAAAAATGCAACGCAGCGGTATTTTGAATTGGCGCAAGAACACAATCTGTCATTGGCTCAAATGTCGCTGGCTTTTGTGAATGAAAGATCCTTTGTGACCAGTACGATTATTGGGGCTACCTCTATGCGACAATTAGAAGAAAATATCGCTAGTATCGATGTGGAATTAAGTAACCAGGTGCTACAGGCCATTGATGCGATACACAATGAAATTCCAAACCCCTCACCCTAAATAAAACACAAGATGCATGATTAAAAAAAGGTTTTTAGTGATCGTGAAGCTATAAAAACCTTTGTTTGGTATATGATAATCCTTGGGGATATTCAAAAAATTATCTGAACAGACTGTTTACAACATCCTCTATTTTTGAAACGGATTCAATGCGGATCTTCGTGTTTTTGATACTTATTTTATTGTTTTTGGATACATAAATACACTTAAAACCAAGTTTTTCGGCCTCCAAGATACGCTGTTCCACTCGCTGTACGGATCGTATTTCACCAGCTAGCCCGACTTCTGCGGCAAAACAGACACCTTTTTCTATCGAAAAATCCTCATTACTAGATAGTATGGCCGCGATAACGGCCAGATCAATGGCAGGGTCATCTACAGAGATACCCCCTGTAATATTCAGAAAAACGTCTTTTGCCCCCAGTTTAAAACCGGCACGTTTTTCTAGAACAGCAAGCAGCATGTTCAATCTTTTGGCATTGTACCCTGTAGTAGAACGTTGGGGGGTGCCATAGACCGCTGTACTGACCAAGGCCTGAATTTCGATCATCAGTGGGCGCATACCCTCTACCGTAGAAGCGATTGCCGTACCACTTAGGCCTTCGTCATTTTTTGAGATCAGTATTTCAGAGGGGTTGTTCACTTGGCGCAACCCGCCCCCCTGCATTTCATAAATACCCAGTTCGGCGGTAGAGCCAAAACGGTTTTTCAGTGCGCGCAGAATACGGTACACATAATTTCGATCGCCCTCAAATTGTAATACGGTATCTACCATATGTTCCAAAATTTTTGGACCGGCAATAGAACCGTCTTTGGTGATATGGCCGATCAAAATAACAGGTGTGTTGGTCTCTTTGGCGAACTTAATAAGTTCTGCCGTGCATTCACGTACTTGTGAAATACTTCCCGCAGCTGATTCAATATAATCTGAATGTAAAGTCTGTATTGAGTCGATGACCACGATATCGGGTTCTACTGCCTCGATTTGTTGAAAGATATTTTGAGTCTTTGTCTCTGTCAAGATAAAACAGGTCTCGCTGTTTGGATGAATGCGATCTGCACGCATTTTTATTTGTTTTTGACTTTCTTCCCCAGATACATATAAGGTTTTGTACGGTAGTTTTAACGCGATTTGAAGTAACAATGTGCTTTTGCCCACGCCGGGCTCTCCTCCTAACAGCACTAAGGAACCTGGTACTAAACCGCCTCCCAGTACACGATTGAATTCTTGGTCGAAAGTGTTTAGGCGAATTTCTTTATCTGTATTTATCTCATTGATGCAAAGTGGCTTTGCTATTTTTCTTTTCGTGTTCGAAGAGGTTTTCCAACTAATTTTTTCGGCTTTCTGAACTACTTCCTCTACAACGGTATTCCATTCTTTACAGGCAGAACATTGCCCTACCCATTTGGCATATTGGGTGCCACAGTTTTGACAAAAGAACGTGGTTTTTGTTTTGGCCATTTTTTGATGCTCAATTTGCGATAAAGGTAATAAGAAGTTTGAAAAAGGACGATTCTTTTTGAGTGTGGTTGACCGGTTTTCTGATATACGAGTCCGTTCATTGCAATTCAATAATTGAATAGAGATATTGTTTTAAGGGATAGAAAAGAAAAAAGCCCGAAATACGGGCCTCTTTTTAAAGTTCTATTTTGTGCGGGCGTATAGCCTCAATACCCAAAATCAGCTTTTAGGGCATCGATTTTCTCAAGTGCCATTTCTTTGGTCAAGAAATCGATCTCATCCATACCAAAAGATTTCTCAAAAGTGCGAAGGGCTTTTTTAGGCTCGCCCTTTTGCTCGTAATATTCGCCTTCGAAATAGAAGCCCAGCATAGTACCCGGAAATTCTCTTTTACAGAGATCAGAGAGCGGTTTTAGAGATTCAAAATCCTCTTTTTTGCGAATGCCGGCATAAATGGCCATGATGTCGTTGAGCACAACGGGTTTTTTAAAACCGAATAGATTTTCTATGCTCTTATATTTATTGAGCAAGTATTGAAAAACGGGTTCATCAGAAGTCAAGAGTTTTGTATTGTATTCTTTCGGACTTATGGGCTTGAACATTTCAAATATATTGTCGAAAGCTTTTCCTAGACCGTAGGTGGCTATTGAAATATGGTCTGCACTGGGGTATTCATCAAAATAGTAATGCAGTGATTCTTTGTCAATGGCCTTTATCGCCTTGTCCATAGCCTTAATACGAGGCGTGTCTTTGTTCTTTTCGCCTTCTAGGATCAGGGTGTAGAAAATCTGTTTGTCAAAAGCGGCCAATCGAGCGGGCACCCTGGTTTCCATTTCAGGGGCCAATGTTGGCGATATATTAATGTAGGCATTAAAAAGAGAGTGTTCTTTAAACAACCAATAATTTTGAAAATTCGCGGTGATGTCATAGCCGACTATCATTTTAAAAGGAGCCGTACTGTAGTTAAGATCTAAATAGGGTATGAGTTCCATCCCCAGAAATTCAAAAAACTTTTTTGCTTTTTCATCGGGCAGTCCGCTTTCTTCTTCCCAAGCGCAATCATTTAATCGAATACTGTTCTCGCTTTGATTAACACCTACTACGATCATTTCGGGCATACCGTGAAATTTACTATAGAATTTGGCATTGGCAACGACTTGTTCGAACAAATATTCGCCATCAAGAACAAGAACCAAGGGGTATTTTTTTTTCTCATCGTATTTTTCAGGAATATAATACCGAACATCTCTTCGCTCTTGAAGTTTAAATGATTCAAATACTTCTTGGGTGGCCTGGGCATTAAGGCCCAAGCATAAAAAAAGTGCAAAAACGGCAATAAAACGTTGCATAAATTACTTTTTGGTTCGAATGGTATACTATCGGTTTCTGTTCAATAACGGTAATAACAGAAAAGATATTGCACCAAAAAGAACGATCATCAGGGTCTGTGAGATCCACATAATCCATCCAAAGGCATCACCGCTCACCGTACTGATGCCAAAAATCGCCAAGGCCTTGCTTATTGCAATAGGGTAAATACCTATACCGCCATTGGTAGTTGCCATGGCCATGGCGCCAGCAACAAAGGCCACCATGAGCTGGCTCAAAGAAAGATCTACCGTTTCTAGAACTGTAAATTTAATAACCCATAGCATGCCAATATAGCAGCCCCATATAAATAGGGTATGAAGTACAAAGGGCCATTTGTTTTTCATTTTAAAGATGCTGAGAACACCGTCGATCAGACCCTTGTACATGTCTTTTAGTTTCAGGGCGGATCTATGGTCCGATTTTTTGATGAAAATGATGAAAACAACAAGACCGACCACTGCCATACCTAACAGGGCCAATATACCACCTAGTTCAATACCGCTTTCTTGAAAGAAGCCCAAAATGATATTGGTATGTAAAAGAAAGGTAATGGCTATGAGGCTCAGTAGCATCAATACATCGATTACCCGTTCGGTAACTATAGTGCCGAGACCTTTTTCAAAAGGAACCCCCTCATAGGTGGCCAAGGCAGTAGGGCGTAATAATTCTCCCATTCTCGGAATACCCAAATTGGCAAAATATGACATTAATATAATAAGAACGTTATTGCTTACTTTGGGTCGATAGCCCAGAGGCTCTAATAAGTAGTTCCATCGAATGGCTCTTGATAGATGGCCCAACATGCCCAATATAATAGAAATACCGACCCAAAATAGGTCAGCATCCTTAATATAGTATAAGATTTGTTGTCTATCTTCGGGTAATGTCGAGCTATACCAGTACCAAATCAAAAAAACTCCCAAGGCTATTGGGAGTATTATTTTAAGGTTTTTTTTCAGCGTCTTGCTCAAAATCAGTTCAAAAGATTGTTTTTTTCGTTCGGGAATACTAGTGAAGGGTTGAATTTTTTTGCTTCCTCTATATCCATTCTGGCATAGGTGATTAAGATCAATACATCGCCAACGGCGACCTTTCTGGCGGCAGCACCGTTCAAGGTTATCTCACCACTATCACGAGGGCCCGGTATGGCGTATGTCTCTAAACGTTCGCCATTGCTGTTGTTTACGATCTGAACTTTTTCCCCATTAACAATATTGGCGGCATTCATTAAATCTTCATCAATGGTTATGCTTCCTATATAATTAAGGTCGGATCCTGTTACTTTTACACGGTGTATTTTTGATTTCAGAACTTCTATCTGCATACTACAAAGTTAGTTAATTGAGCGCTATGTTATCTATCAGTCGAATGTTATTCGCATAAACGGCAACAAAGGCTCTATATTTTGTGTTTTGTTGTTTTTCTTGAATGGGTTTCAAGGTGCTGGCGTCGGTAATTTCGAAATATTCGAGTTTTAGTTCAGGATGCCCTTGAAATTGCCCGCGAACCCAGCCCATAACATATTTAGCACTTTTCGTGCCAAATTCTTTCTTGGCGGCCTTTAGTGTTTTGTAGATGAATGCCGCTTCTAATCGCAGGGCTTTTGACAGCCTTTCGTTTCGTGAGCTCATAGCGAGACCACTGGTTTCCCTGACGATTGGGCAGCCAACAATTTTAACAGGTATTTGTTGAATCTCAACAAGCTTTTTGATAATCTGCAATTGTTGAAAATCTTTTTCCCCAAAATATGCTTTATCGGGGTTTACCAAGGTCAATAAAGCTTCAACAACGGTACCCACTCCGTTAAAGTGGTCGTCTCTGAATTCACCTTCCATTACCCTGTCCAGTCCATTGAAATCATATGAATTCGACTGAACATTTTCGGCATAGATCTCTAAGGCCGTAGGCGCGAAGACTATTATATCATTTGAAATCTCATGAAGGAGTACTATATCTTCTTTAAGTGTTCTCGGGTATTTCTTTAAATCTTCTAGGTTATTGAATTGTGTTGGGTTGATGAAAATACTCACGACGACCATTTCATTTTCAGAAATCGCTTTTGTAATCAGCGACGCATGCCCTTTGTGAAGTGCTCCCATAGTAGGTACTAAACCCAACCCTTTGCTTTTGTCTAATGAAGAAAGAAGTGATTTCAGTTCTTTTTTGGTTCTAATCAGCACGGCACATTTAATATTAAGGTCAGCAAACTTACTATAATTACGGCTAATCTGCATAATTTTTGTAATTTTGCAGCTATGCTCATATTCTCGTCCGAGTTTTTGTTTCAGGCTATGAATTTTGGCGTTTTTGATTAAGTGACATTATTATAAGGGGTTGCTGTATTATCGGTATCGTTGAAAAACAGGGCCGATGCACAAAAGATTGATATTAATAAAGGAAGTCAGGGTCTTGGCCCAATAAAAATAACGTATATGAATGGTAAAAAGATATTGTTTGTATCTTCTGAACTAGTACCCTATTTGCCAGAGAACGAAGTTTCGCTTATGTCATACGAAACACCGAGAATGGTCAATAGTAACGGAGGGCAGATTCGAATATTTATGCCTAGGTACGGCAACATTAATGAGCGTAGACATCAACTTCATGAGGTTATTCGTTTGTCAGGTATGAATTTGGTCATCAATGATATGGATATACCCTTGATCATCAAAGTAGCCTCAATACCACGTGAGCGCATACAGGTATATTTTATTGATAACGAGGAGTATTTTAAAAGAAAGGCAACTTTTACAGATGAAAACGGAAACCTGTTTTCTGACAATGACCAACGCGCTATTTTTTTCGCAAAGGGCGTTGTTGAAACCGTAAAAAAATTGAATTGGTCACCAGATATCGTTCATGTACATGGTTGGCTGGCTTCATTACTGCCCCTGTACCTCAGAAAGCTTTATGCCGACGAACCTTTATTTAGTGAGAGCAAAATAGTTACCTCGGTATACAAACAATCTTTTGACGGCGAGCTTGACAAGAATATAATCAAAAAGATCGCCTATGACGGTATTTCAGAAGATAGCGTACAGCTACTTACCAAGCCGAACTATAATAATTTGTTAAAAATAGCGGTAGATTATTCAGATGCAGTTATTTTAGCCTCGGAAGAGATTCCCGAAGAATTACAAAACTATATTTCCAACCTTCAAAAACCAGTGTTGCCCTATGTTTCTTTGCAAGAGTTCGAAGAAACGTATGCAAATTTTTATAACACCGAAGTTTTAAAAGAATCTAAATGAGTTTTTTGAATAGATTTAAATTTCCTGCTCTAGCGGGAATTTTACTTGTAATGGCCCTTTTTTCGTGTGAACAAGATTTGACGACCATTGGTGCCGGTGTAATTGGCGGAGAACCTTTCACTACTGGCAAAGAGGTTTATGATGTCTTTGCGTTCAATAAGAAAGTAGTAGCAGTGCGGACCAACAAATTGCCTTTATATCAACTAGGTGTTTTCAACGATCCGGTCTACGGAAAAACAGAGGCAAGAATAACATCGCAGTTGCTTTTACCACAAGACAACCCTACTTTTGGTAAGTTTTCACAGCAAAAAGAAGACAATCCTGATTCCGATGAACCTGCTGAAATACAAGAGAACGAAACCGTAGTGGATGTTTATCTTTATATACCCTACTTAACCAAAACTGCTGCACAACGTGATGCCGATTTAGACGGGGTAGATGATGAATTTGATTTGGATCCTGCTGATTCCAATAGTGATTCAGATGGTGATGGCGTAACTGACAATCAAGAAAAGGCCAATGGCACAGATCCTTTGAACGTAGATTCTGATGGTGATGGCATCAATGATGGTATAGACACAGCCACCAAAAAAAACACATTCGCTAAAAGAGTAGAACTAGACAGCATATATGGTGACCGAAAAACAGCTTTCAATCTCAAAATCGAAAGATCAACGTTTTTCTTACGCAACCTTGACCCAAACACCAATTTTCAAGAAGCCCAAGAATATTTTTCCGATCAACGATTTTCACCTGCCTTTGTTTCAGAAGTCTTTTTAGACAGTATGATCACTATTGATGACCATGAGATTTTATTTAAAATAGAAGAAGATGATCCTGATACCCCTAATATTGATGAGAAAGGTACTGTAGAAAGTAGAATTGACCCGGGTATTCGAGTTAAATTAAATGAAGCGGGTAAAACATATTTTGAAGAGAATCTTTTAAAAAATGAAGGTCGTTCTGAGCTTATAAGCCACGCTAATTTCACCGAGTTCATGAGGGGAATACATTTATCAATCACCCCAAATAGTGGAGACGATCATTATTTTTTGTTCAATTTACAACAAGCCACCCTAACCATTAAGTATAAGTACGATAGTATTGATACAAGCAATGATAATGCCAAAGAAGAATTAGAAAAAGATTTTGTGCTATCGTTATTGCGGTCAAATACAAATGGCTCAATCAGTGGTAATGCGGTGAATACATTTATCAATGATGCCCTACCACCTGAAATCGCAAACAGTTTTGATACTCCTGAAAATAATGCTTCAAGAATTTATTTAAAAGGGGGTGCTGGTTCGTTTGCCGAAATCAAGCTTTTTGATAAAGAAAATGGGAGAGATGCAATTAATCAGATCAAGGCCAATAATTGGATCGTCAATGAGGCTAATCTTACATTTTATATAGATAGAGAAACTCTTGACGCTTCGAGCAGTGGCAGTATACTTGATGAGGAGGGTAAACTAATTGAAGTGCCTAGATTGTATTTGTACAATGCCGAGACTAACAAACCACTTTTTAATCAACAGCTTGATGCTATTAGCACTTCCAGCTCTTTAGAAAGTTTTCCTTTATATGATGGTATTTTAGAGAAAAATTCAGACTTGGGTGTAAAGTATTCTATTAAAATAACAAGTTATATCAATGATATGATTGTTCGTGATTCTACAAATGCAACTTTGGGCCTGACCATTACATCTGATATCAGATCTATAGGTGCTGTCAATGCCATGCTTGCCAGTGAAGAAAAAGATATCCCTATAATATCTACTATAAGTCCTTTAGGCACCGTGCTTTTCGGAAGCGATGTCACATCTGAAAATGAGCGTAAGAAACTGAAACTTGAAATTTTTTACACAAAGGCCAATTAATAAAACGGTGTCATTAAATGGGTGTTTTCAATATGCGTTACGCTACAATTCTTTCGCCTCGGGTATTTCTTCAACTTTGAAGTATACCACGTGTGATGATTTTACGTTCTACACCTAGAACGGTGTAATCAAATGCTTGGAATACATTCTTAGAAATAACTAGAATACCCCAATAAATAAATAAAGCATATGTGTGGAATAGTAGGGTATATAGGTCATAGAGAAGCCTATCCGATTATCGTAAAAGGACTTCAAAGACTTGAATATAGAGGATATGATAGTGCCGGTATCGCAATTTATGACGGTAGCGAAATAAACCTTGTCAAGACAAAAGGTAAAGTAGAAGATCTTAAGAAAAAGTCAGAAAGCACTATTTCTTTGAAAGGAATTCTAGGTATAGGCCATACACGATGGGCCACCCACGGTGTGCCTAACGATGTTAATTCACACCCTCATTATTCGAATTCGGGCGATTTGGTGATAATTCACAACGGTATCATAGAGAACTATGAATCTATAAAAAAAGAATTGACCAAGAGGGGATACGTCTTTCATTCAGATACCGATACCGAGGTCTTGATAAACCTTATCGAAGAAGTTCAAAAAAAAGAAAAGGTGTTATTGGGCCAAGCAGTACAAATTGCCCTTACTCAAGTAGTAGGCGCGTATGCAGTTGCTATATTCGACAAAAAGAAACCAGATGAAATCGTCGTCGCCAAATTAGGAAGTCCCTTGGCAATAGGGGTGGGCGATAACGAATTTTTTATTGCATCTGATGCCTCTCCCTTTATTGAGTTCACCAACAATGCCGTTTATTTAGAAGACGGGCAAATGGCCATTATTCGTTTGGGAAAGGAAATCAAACTAAGAAAGATCAAAGATGATTCAGTGGCCTATCCGAATATTCTAGAACTTCAAATGAATTTAGAGGAGATAGAAAAGGGCGGTTACGATCATTTTATGCTCAAAGAGATTTATGAGCAACCAAGGGCGATTTTAGATACGTACCGTGGGCGTTTACGAGTAGATCAAGGCCTGATTCGTATGGCTGGTATTGACCAAAACCTTGAGAAGTTCATGAACGCCGATAGAATAATAATTGTGGCCTGCGGCACCTCATGGCATGCGGGTTTGGTGGCAGAGTATATTTTTGAAGATTTGGCGCGTATACCCGTTGAGGTGGAGTATGCCTCAGAATTTCGATATCGAAATCCCGTGATAGGCGATAAAGATGTTCTGATCGCGATTTCGCAATCGGGTGAAACGGCCGATACATTGGCGGCAATAAAATTGGCCAAGGAAAACGGTGCTTTTGTCTTTGGTGTCTGTAATGTTGTGGGGTCTTCGATAGCGCGCGAAACCGATGCCGGGGCATATACACATGCCGGTCCTGAGATTGGTGTAGCATCTACAAAGGCGTTTACTACACAGATAACCGTTTTGACATTAATTGCTTTGAAATTGGCAAAGGCGAAAGGTGAATTTTCAGAATCCAGATTTCACGAGTATTTGACAGAGTTGGAGACCATCCCAATGAAAGTTGAAAGAGCATTGGAATCAAATCCTTTGATAGAGATTATTGCAGATGTATACAAAGATTCCACAAACTGCCTTTATTTGGGTAGGGGCTATAACTTTCCCGTTGCTTTGGAAGGAGCGCTTAAGTTGAAAGAAATCAGTTATATTCACGCAGAGGGCTATCCTGCTGCAGAAATGAAACACGGTCCGATTGCCCTGATCGATGAGCAAATGCCCGTTTTTGTCATTGCCACCAAAAAGGGCCACTATGAAAAAGTGGTCAGTAACATTCAAGAAATAAAATCCCGAAAGGGAAAAATAATCGCCATTGTAACCGAAGGCGATGAACAGGTGACCGCGTTGGCGGATCATGTAATCGAAGTGCCAGAGACCCTTGAAAGCCTGACACCTCTATTGACTACCATACCTTTGCAATTACTGTCTTACCATATTGCCGTAATGAGAGGGTGTAATGTGGATCAGCCAAGAAATTTGGCAAAATCGGTTACAGTAGAGTAATGAGCTGATCTTAAGATAAATATTTTCTAAAAAGGCCATGACAATTGTCATGGCCTTTTTTTGTTCATTTTATTGAATTGCCAGTTTTGAACGCACCTTTTAGGCAATGGCATACTATGCGCGCATAATTTTTTTCATTTTATGATTTCCGAAATAAAAAAAACGGTATCTTGCCAGTGACTAGGTAACTAACTTAAAAGAAAAGAATGAAAACAATACTATTTTTATCGATGTTGATGATCGGAATGATGGGTTTTTCCCAAACAACCATTTCAGGAAAAGTAGTTGATCAAAATAACGAACCCGTACCAGGAACCAACCTTGTTATCGTTGGAAAGGCGGTAGGTACGGTAACCGATTTTGACGGTAATTTTACGTTGCAAACCGAAGAAGTACCCCCCTTTAAACTACATGTTACAAGTATTGGTTATTCAGATGCAACTGTAGATGTGACCGAAAACAACCAAACCTTGGCCATTACAATTGCTGAATCACAGACCATGTTGGACGAAATCGTAGTATCTGCGTCGAGAACGCCCGAGCGGCTTTTTGAATCCCCTGTGTCGGTTGAGCGTTTTGGGCTAAAAGAAATAAAGAACACTACGGCGGCTTCTTTTTATGGAGGTTTGCAAAACCTAAAAGGGGTTGATGTCAATACCAATAGTTTAACATTTAATTCAATAAACACAAGGGGTTTTGCCACTTTTGCCAATAATAGGTTCTTGCAGTTGGTGGATGGCATGGACAATTCGGCGCCGGGCCTGAATTTCGTTTTGGGTAATTTGGTAGGTATGTCTGAATTGGATGTGCAAAGTGTGGAAATCCTATCAGGAGCTTCATCGGCACTTTACGGGGCAGGTGCATTTAACGGTATTCTGTTCATGACCAGTAAAAATCCTTTTGATTTTCAAGGTATCAGTTTTTATGCCAAAACGGGCATGACCTCACAAGAAGCTGCCGGTGATAATCAATATTATGATTTTGGTATACGGGCCGCACATGCCTTTAACGATAAATTTGCCATAAAGGCCAATTTCTCTTATTTGAAAGGTGAAGATTGGCATGCCAACAGAACAGATGATGTGGAGAACCCAGGGTTCACCCGAGCCAATCCGGGATATAATGGGTTGAATGTGTATGGTGATGAGGTGGCAACCACATTGAATTTTGATGCCGCTGCTGGCCTACCTTCAGGAACGGTGGGTTCCGCTTTTGTTTCGAGAACGGGATATGACGAGGCCGAGCTTGCGGATTATGGTGCCGAAAGTGTAAAAGTGGATCTAGCGGCGCACTATCGCCCTTTTGGCGATGACCTTGAGATACTCTATAACTATAGGGTAGGTACAGGTACCACTATTTACCAAGGAGCGAATAGATATTCGATCAATGGCTTCTCTGTGCAGCAGCATAAGTTTGAGATACGTAATGACAATTTTTTCGTTAGAGCCTATACTTCAATAGAAAACTCTGGAGACTCGTATGATACCCGTTTTGCGGGCATAAATGTGAACAGGGCTTGGAAAGGGGATAGAGCATGGTTCGGTGATTATGCCAGAACCTTTATCGGGGCCAAATTGGGTGTTGGCACTGGGGTTCAGTTAGATGACGCCGCCGCACATGCAGCGGCAAGGGCCGCCGCCGATACTGGAAGGTTGATACCGGGTACGCCTGAATTTCAGGGTGTATTCGACAGAGTGACCGCTGATGGCAGTTTGTTGACAGGGGCGAAATTCATTGATAATACGAAAATGCGCCATGTTGAGGCCAATTACAACTTTAGCCATATCACCAAAGACTTTGCCGACATACAAATTGGCGGTTCTTTTCGAGAATATGAACTGAACTCAAATGGTACTATTTTTACCGATACCGAAGGGCAACCGATCAAGTATGGTGAATTCGGAGCCTATACGCAATTGCAAAAGAAATTGATGGATGAACGCCTAAAGCTAACGGCTTCAATGCGTTATGATAAAAACGAATTTTTTGATGGCTTCTTTTCTCCTCGGGTATCTTTGGTATACACCCTTGGTGAAAATAGAAATCAGAATTTTAGGGCATCTATACAAAGAGGTTTTAGAAACCCCACCACGCAGGATTTGTTCATTGGACTGGATGCGGGCAGGGCCGTTTTGGTAGGTTCGGCA
>UOEL01000132.1_pt1 | contig 38852 bp, 39 predicted proteins | sample 1989351 | NCBI WGS metagenome assembly UOEL01 (sample SAMEA4712195, study PRJEB27164) | hydrothermal vent metagenome | biome: marine basaltic hydrothermal vent biome; feature: marine hydrothermal vent; material: mineral | place: Pacific Ocean | collected 2011-06-14/2011-07-23 | depth 1719 m
ATTTTCAAATTATTAAACCAGATTTTTCGGGTTCCTATGTGGGGTGAGTATATTCACATACCTTGACCTTAAATTATGGCTGACATTCTGTAAATTTCCACTACCGGAAAGAACCGATTCCATTTGAGGCAAAGAATAACTATTTACCTGGTCAAAAGGTCTAGCTCTATCGGTTAGCCCTTGGTTTGTATTATCTATGAAGTACGGCATATATCTTGATTCGCCCCAATTGACCATTAGGAATCGGGGCATAATATTAAATCAGTTCCTGACAACCTAAGAAAAAAGAGTCCGACTTTAAGTAAACTACCTCGGGGCAAGCCCACGAGGCATTGATAGGAATTTATCTTTTTTATTTCGACGCAAGCCTGCCTGTCCGGCGAGGCAGGCGTCGGAGTATTAAACCTCCCGAAGTTTCGGGAGTGGAAATAAAAAAGGTCAAAAGCAAAACAAAAAGAATGGGGCTTTTCATTGTTTTCAAATTTATAGAACCTACTAGTGTTAAGTTAAGCGTAAAACTAGTTACAGGCTCTAGTTAAACTAAACCTTAAATAGATACAAAATTTACTAAAGGTTGCGTTATACCAAATTCACCACCAATATAAAATAACTCTTCTTGCCCCTTTGCAAAAGTACGAACTTGTCATTTATCAAATCAGAAACGGTAATCATATAATCTTCTTTTACCTTTTCTTTGTTCACCGAAATCGAATTCTGTTTCAGTTCTCTTCTGGCCTCTCCGTTCGAGGCAAGAAATCCTGTTTGGGCGGCTAGGGCGGCAATCATGTCGAGTCCGTTTTCAAGTGCTGGTCTTGATATTTTCGCTTGGGGCACTCCATCGAAAACCTCTAAGAACATTTTTTCGTCCAACTTTTTTAAATTCTCAGAAGTAGATTTTTCGAAGAGAATAGTACTGGCTGCCATGGCATTATCTAAATCATCTTGCGAATGGACCATCACCGTAATTTCTTCAGCCAATCTTTTTTGAAGAACACGTAAATGTGGTGATTCACGATGTTCGGCAATCAAGGTTTCGATATCATCTTTTGAAAGGAACGTAAATATTTTAATGTGCTTTTCGGCATCTTCATCAGAGGTGTTCAACCAATACTGGTAAAATTTATACGGTGATGTTCTTTCGGCATCTAACCATATATTGCCACTTTCGGTCTTGCCAAACTTGGTGCCATCGGCCTTTGTTATCAATGGGCAGGTAAGGGCATAGCCTTTTCCACCTCCAATTCTTCTGATCAGCTCGGTACCAGTGGTAATGTTTCCCCATTGGTCACTACCACCCATTTGAAGGGTACAATTATGATTTTGATAGAGGTAAAGAAAATCGTAGCCCTGTACCAATTGGTAGGTGAACTCGGTAAAAGACATGCCTTCTTTGGCCTCTGACGACAGCCTTTTTTTGACCGAATCTTTGGCCATCATATAATTGACCGTAATGTGTTTGCCCACATCACGAATGAAATCGAGAAAAGAGAAATCCTTCATCCAATCATAGTTGTTTACCAAAACAGCGGTGTTGTCGGCATCACCTTTAAAATCTAAAAAGCGTGATAATTGTTCCTTCAAGGCCTCTTGATTGTGTCTCAAAGTGGGCTCATCCAACAAATTTCGTTCTGCCGATTTGCCCGAGGGATCGCCGATCATACCTGTTGCCCCACCGATCAACGCATAGGGCTTATGGCCCGCCAATTGAAAGTGACGTAACATCATAACACCCACTAAATGCCCTATGTGAAGGGAATCTGCAGTCGGATCAATACCCACATAGGCCGATTGCATTCCACTTAACAGGTGCTCTTCGGTACCTGGAATTGCATCATGTAACATTCCGCGCCATTTTATTTCTTCAACGAAATTGAAAGCCATTTTAATTTGGTTTATAGTGCAAATATAAAAGGAAAAATGGCGCTTTACCCTTCATTGTCAAAGGAAATTAATCAACAACCTCAACTCAAGCCTGCCTGCCGCAGGCAGGGGTGCAAGGTATGCTTTCAAAAAAACATTTTTCATTTCGAGGCAAGCCACGGGAAATTAAACCCTCAATGAGGGATTCAAGTCTAATTCGCTAACTTTGAACCATGGTCTTAGTAACGGGAGGTACAGGTTTGGTCGGCACACATCTATTGCTGCATTTGCTGAGAAACGATATTCCCGTAAGGGCCATTCATAGAAAGGGTAGCGATTTAAAACGTATTGAAAGGGTCTTCGGTTATTATGTGAACAACCCGACCGAACTATTTAAGAAAATCGATTGGGTAGAAACCGATCTCAGCGATATTCCCGTACTTGAAACGGCTTTTGAAAATGTGGATTATGTGTACCATGCCGCGGCCCTTATTTCGTTCGACCCCAGCGATTATGAATTGTTGATGAAAACAAATGCCGAGGGTACGGCCAATATAGTCAACTTGTGTATTGCCAATACCATAAAAAAATTATGTTATGTGAGCACGATCGGCGCCATTGGAAAAAGTTTGACCGGTACTATTGCCACCGAAGAAAATGAATGGAACGACCAAGCTGCCAACGTGTATGGTCGTTCAAAATATGCTGCCGAAATAGAGGTGTGGCGAGGGGCTCAAGAAGGTCTACCCGTGGTAATGGTAAACCCCGGTGTTATCGTCGGCCCCGGTTTTTGGAGCAGCGGTAGTGGAACCCTCTTCTCTACGGCCAATAAAGGGTACAAATTTTATCCGCCCGGCGGAACCGGGTTTATTTCAGTTCACGATGTAATACGTATGATGGTTACCTTAATTGATTCGCCGATCAAAAACGAACGTTATATCGCCGTAGCGGAAAACTTGAGCTTTCAGGAAATCTTAACCCGAATCACCGAAAAATTGAAAAAACCCCAACCAAAGAAAAAAATCAAGTTTTGGCAATTGGAAATCGGCCGTATTGCCGATGCAATATGGAACCTGCTTACGGGGCATGGCAGAAGAATCACTAAAAATTCAATTCGGTCAATGAAGCGCCCTGAAGTGTATTCAAACGAAAAAGTGAAAGAAGCTTTGAATTTTGAATTTGAGCCACTTGATGCTATCATCAAATTGTCTTGCGATCGCTTTACCGAAGAGAATCTTTAATTTTTTTTTTAATTGCTTCCGGCTTCATTTTATTTACGCTGTCATTTACCTTTTTAACCTCTTCGATCCGCTCTTTCTCCTTTTTGATCTTTGCCTCCACTTCTATATAAATGGCCTCGTATTCTTGGGGCAATGATGCATAATAGAAATCACTTTCCGCAAATTGAACACTGTCTATTTCGTGTTTAGAATAAATATACTCCATAGCCTCAATACCATGGTTTCTTAAAATAGTTATATCGGTACTTTTGGCAGCATTGAGAATGGCCATATCATTGAGTATTTCGACCATTTTCTCTTTAGGAACCAGATTGTCTGGTTTCTCCACGAGTTTTTCCACACATGAAAAAAGCAACATAAAAAGCACTGTAAAGATTACATTTCTCATAATCACCTATCAAAGGTTAATCGTTTTGCATTGCGTTCTTCAGAAATATTTCCGTTTTCGTACGCCAAATGGCCATTCACAAAAGTATGTGTTATTCTCGACCTAAAGGTATACCCATCAAAAGGAGACCATCCGCATTTATAGAAATTGGTATTCGCACCTGCTTGCCAAGGTGCTTGTAGATCGACCAAGGTCAAATCGGCATAATAACCTTCTTTGACAAAACCGCGTTTTTTGATCTGGAACAATCTCGCGGGGTTATGGCACATTTTCTCCACTATTTTTTCTAAGGATATAACACCCTCATGGTACTTTTCAAGCATAGCGGGCAAAGCATGCTGTACCAAAGGCCCGCCCGATGGGGCTTTTGTGTATACATTTCTTTTTTCCTCTAACAGATGTGGTGCGTGATCGGTGGCAATTACATCAATACGATCATCTAATAAGGCTTCCCACAATTTTGATCTATCCGCTGCGGTCTTTACGGCAGGGTTCCATTTGATCAAGGCTCCCTTGGTTTCGTAATCTGCATCTGAAAACCATAGATGGTGAATACATACTTCGGCGGTTATTTTTTTCTGCCCCAACGGAATGTCATTTCGAAACAGCTCCATCTCCTTTCCGGTAGATAGGTGAAATACGTGTAGGCGAGCACCGGTTTTCTTGGCCAAGGCTATGGCCTTTGAAGAAGACAGGTAACAGGCTTCCTCGCTTCGGATCAATGGGTGGTATTTTACAGGAATGTCGTCTCCATATTGAGCCTTGTAAGTTGCGAGGTTGCGTTTGATCGTGCCTTCATCTTCACAATGGGCGGAAATCACCATTTCGGTATTCAAGAATATTTTTTCAAGTACCTCTTCATCGTCTACCAACATATTACCTGTAGAAGACCCTAAAAATAATTTCACTCCTGAGCAGGCATTCTTGTCCAAGCGTTTTAATTCTTCTAAATTGTCATTGGTACCCCCGAACAAAAAAGAATAATTGGCATAGGATGATGCTTTGCCCATTTCAAATTTCTCTTCAAGCTTTTCTATAGTGGTGGTTTGCGGGTTGGTGTTGGGCTGCTCCATAAACGTAGTAATACCCCCTGCAACCGCGGCCCTGCTCTCAGAAACTATAGTGCCTTTATGAGTCAGGCCGGGCTCTCTAAAATGTACTTGGTCATCGATCAGGCCAGGCAATAGATGTTTGCCCTTTGCATCAATGACATTGGCATGAGCGTCTGAAATATCGGTGTCTATTTTCACGATGATATCGTCTTCGAGCAGCACATCGCTTTCTACAATGGTGTTCTCATTGACCACCTGAGCATTTTTTAATAATACCTTACCCATTTCTAAAACTTGTTTTTATGGAACATACTCCTCCATTTCATTTTCAACACACCAAAAATGGCCTCACCGATTATTGAAGAGCTCATTTTGGATTTTCCTTTCACCCGATCACGGAATATAATCGATACTTCCTCGATCTTGTAATTCTTGAGATAGGCCCTGAATTTCATTTCTATTTGAAAAGCGTACCCAACGAACCGTATCGATTCTATATCTACATTTTCAAGAACATGACGTTTGTAACATACAAAGCCAGCAGTTGGGTCATGTACCCGCATACCTGTTATCATCTTTACGTAAAACGACGCGCCATAAGATAGAAGTACCCTATATAATGGCCAATCAACTACATTTACCCCTTTTTTATATCGTGAACCCACCGCAACATCGGCTCCGTTTTTGCAGACTCTGTGCAATCGTTCTAAGTCTGTAGGGTTATGCGAGAAATCAGCATCCATCTCAAAAATGTAATCATACTTACGTTCAATAGCCCATTTAAACCCGTGAATATAAGCGGTGCCCAAACCTGATTTTTCTTCCCGAGTCTCTAAAAACAGACGTTCGTTGAATTCTTGTTGAAGTTTGGCCACTTCGGCAGAAGTACCATCAGGTGAGTTGTCATCAACGATAAGAACGTGAAAATGGGTCCTCAAATCAAATACAGCCCCAATAATGGCCTCAATGTTCTCAATCTCATTGAAGGTGGGTATTATAACTAAGCTGTCAGACATGTATTTTGGTTCGATTTGAACAAAAATAGTGTTTTAAACCCTGTCTAAAAACGACATTTTATGATTTATGCTTTTTTTTAATAGTGCTGTAAGATGTAGAATTTGTAATTTTGACACGAATCAATATGTGAAAATGCTTCAAAAACCATCAAGACTATTTCTTTTTCTTTTAGGTGTTATTTTGGCGTTAAACCTTCTTCAGGCTCATTTTACCGAGCTTATTTTCGACGAGGCCTACTACTGGTACTATTCTCAAAATTTAGATTGGGGCTATTTTGATCATCCGCCCATGGTCGCATGGCTCATTAAGGTAAGTAGTTTTTTTTTTAACGGGGAACTGGGGGTGCGTTTTATGGGCTGTCTTTTATCATTGGGCACCTATCTTATTTTATGGGCCATCATAGACCATCGTAAAAAAGAGGCGTTCGTTATCCATTTTTTTGTGCTCATATTTTCAATGACCCTTTTAAATGCCTACGGATTCTTTACACTGCCCGATACGCCGCTACTTTTTTTTACTGCACTTTTCTTATTGGTGTACAAAAAATTCATTGCCTCGCCATCGGTACTTTTAGGTATGGCCATGGGCCTTGTAATGGCTGCTTTGATGTACAGCAAGTACCATGCGGTATTGGTCATATTTTTTGTGCTGCTGTCAAATCTTAAGCTCTTGACCGACAAATACGCTTGGCTAGCCGTTATTGTTGCCCTTTTTAGCTATTCACCCCATTTTATCTGGTTGTTTGAAAACGATTTTGTTTCTATTAAATACCACCTCTTTGAACGACCTAATCAAGCATACGATTTCAATAAGTTCACAGTAGGTTTTTTTGTAAATCTTATCGCCATTTTCGGTTTGACCTTCCCGTTGTTCTATTGGGTTTTATTAAAAACAAAGGTCAAAGACGATTTCACAAAGGCCTTGGTTTTTCTTTCTTATGGTATTATTCTTTTCTTTTTTATGTCAAGTTTTTTCAAACGGGTACAAACACAATGGGTAATAGTGATTTCTATACCCATGGCTTTGATCGTATTCAACTATATCGTGGTAAATGAGAATATTAGAAAATGGGTATTTCGTTTGGGAATAGTGAATGTGGCCATATTACTATTTCTCAGAATCGGTTTGATCTATAAGCCTTTTTTTCCTAGTTATTATGAAACCCATGGCAATAAGGCATGGGTAAAAAAAATATTCTCAGAAGCTGGCGATACTCCAGTGGTCTTTGAAAACTCGTACCGCAACGCACCCATGTATGCCTTTTATTCAGGAAAGACCTCTCTGTCATTGAACAATATCTACTATAGGCGAAACCAATATTCCATCGACGGTTCAGAATCTAAAGTTCAACATAAAAAGGTGTTGTTCGTTTCAAAAAATTTATCTCAAAAAGAGTTTTTTTTTACGCAAGTCGATGGCACTAAATATTACGGAAAGTATATTGATGATTTTGAATCTTTCAGAAAATTAAGATGCTTCGTCAACGAAGAAAGGATTGGCTTCGAGCAAAATCAAGAAATTCTTGTAAAAGTATACAACCCTTATAATACCGATATTGATCTAGAGAAAATCAAATTCGGCATCGCCTACCTGAACCACTACAAAGAAGTTCGCGATGTGCAACCCATCACGGTTTCACCTATTGATACAACAATTCTAAGGTTAAAATCAAATGATACAACGAATTTTACGTTTAAGCTTGCGGAAACCCAAATAAAAGATCCTGATTACTTTAAAGTAGTGATTTCCGAAAATGACATAGAATACAGCCTCAATGGCAACAATATTAAGATAAAGTAATGGAACCAATACTAAGGTATATAGATAATTTAGACTGGATCACCATACTTATTTTCAGTAGCCTACTGTTTTTTGTTATTGCCAAAAACATCTTTTATAAACGGTTTTTGAATTTTATCGTTCTCCCGTTTAACAACAAGTATATTTTTATGTACAACAAGAAAAAAAAGTTGATGAACTGGTTTCATCTCTTTTTTACTATTTTTCAAACAATCAACTTCGCACTCTTTATTTTTTTATCATGGCGTGCACTGTCTATAGCCAATAATAGTAGTGTAGGCTCTTATATGTACATTGTGGTATTGGGGGCTTTGATACTGTTCTTACTATTCAAGGTTTTTTTGCAATTGGGCAACGGTTTTATTTTTGGGTCGAACAAGGTCATAAGTGAGCTTATTTTTAAAAAAATGTCTTATCTGAACTATAGCGGCATTATCATGTTTTTGTCCAATATCGTACTTACCTATGTTCTTAAAGATTCAGAAGTCGTTATATACACAACAATACTCTTAATTTTTGTAGTAAATGCCATAGGTTGGGCCACATTATTGGCCAATCATCAAAAATACATTGCAAGAAATTTTATCTATTTTATTTTGTACCTTTGCGCTCTTGAAATTGCGCCCTTTGTCATCATCGGTAGTTATCTAAACGATTGGTCTCTATGAAAATAAAAACGATTTTGGTGTCTCAGCCGAAACCAAATATGGAAAACTCCCCCTACTCAAAACTTATTGACAAAGAAAAGGTAAAAGTCGATTTTAGGCCTTTTATTCATGTCGAAAGAGTTGAAGCAAAAAGCGTTCGCCAGCAAAAAATAGATTTATCTGAATATACCGCCATTATACTTACTAGTAGAAATGCGGTCGATCATTATTTTAGAATCTCTAAAGAAATGCGTTTCAAGGTACCCGATAGCATGAAATACTTTTGCCAGTCTGAGGCTGTAGCATACTATCTGCAAAAATACGTAGTGTACCGTAAGCGAAAAATATATGTGGGTAAAATGAAATTTGCCGACTTGACCGTCTTGTTCAAGAAGTACAAGAACGAAAAATTCCTTCTACCTTCTTCAGATACGCTCAATAGAGCAGTACCCGAGACTTTGAATAAACTAGGGGTTAATTGGACAAGGGGTATCTTTTACAAGACCGTTATTAGCGATTTATCTGATCTGAGAGATGTTTACTATGATATTTTGGTGTTTTTTAGTCCCTCTGGTATAGAGTCGTTATTAAAGAACTTTCCTGATTTTGAACAGAAAGACACTAGAATAGCCGTATTTGGCAATTCTACCGTTGATGCTGTTACAAATGCGGGTCTACGTTGTGATATTAAAGCCCCTACACCTGAAACGCCATCAATGACCATGGCATTGCAAAAATATATCAACGCTGCGAACAAAAGGTAATTTAATTCATCGCTTTTTCTTGGCTCGATTCTCACGGCGACATTCTGTTTGTTTTGAATTTAAGTGCCCGACAAAAGATTTCGTCTAGGCAGATTAAAAGGTGTACCGTTGTGGCCCTCCGCGACGTATTTCTTCACTTGCGTACGATTCGAATTTCTTGAAATTTTCACGAAACGCATTTGTTAATTTAAAGGCCGTAGTATAATAGGCTTCATCATCGGCCCACGTCGTTCTTGGGCTCAATATACTGGTCGGCACTCCTGAGCACTCTCTTGGTTGCGCCACGCCAAAGACAGAATGAATGTGATAAGTATCATATGAATATAAACCAAGATCCCCATTTAACACCGCATTGATCATGGCGCGTGTATATTTTAATTTCATTCTAGTGCCCACACCATAGGGACCACCGGTCCAACCTGTATTTACCAACCATACATTTACCCCCGCCTCCTTCATTTTTAGGCTCAACATATCTGCATACCTTGTTGGGTGCAAAGGCATGAACGGCGCACCAAAACAGGCTGAAAATGAAGGAATCGGCTCCTTTACCCCAGCTTCAGTACCTGCAATTTTTGCGGTATACCCTGAAATAAAATGATAGGCCGCTTGACTGGGCGTCAACTTAGATATGGGCGGAAGCACCCCAAAAGCATCAGCCGTTAAAAAGAAAATATTCTTTGGGTTCTTACCTATCGATGGGCGTTGTAAATTTTCAATATGGTAAATAGGATAACTGACCCTGGTATTCTGTGTAAGGGAGATGTCACTGTAATCAACGACCCCATTTGTGTTCATAACCACATTTTCTAAAAGCGCGCCTTTTTTAATGGCAGCATAAATTTCAGGCTCTTTCTCTTCAGACAGGTCGATAACCTTTGCATAACAACCGCCTTCAAAATTAAAGACCGCATTTTCATTGTTCCAACCATGTTCATCATCACCTATCAGCTTACGGGAGGCGTCTGTTGACAAGGTCGTTTTTCCAGTGCCTGATAATCCGAAAAATATGGCCGTATCCCCTTTTTTGCCCACATTGGCGGAGCAATGCATAGGAAGCGTGTTTTTTTGAACGGGCAGTATAAAGTTCAGGGCTGAAAAAATTCCTTTTTTGATTTCGCCTGTGTAACCCGTACCACCGATCAACGCAATCTTTTTTGAAAAGTTCAATATGGCAAAATTATGTTGTCGCGTACCATCTTGTTGCGCATCGGCCATAAAACCCGGTGCGTTGATTACCGTCCATTCAGGTTCAAAATTTTTCAATTCTTCATCCGTAGGGCGAATAAACATATTGTACGCAAACATATTCGACCAAGGGTATTCATTGACCACCCTAATGTTCATTCGGTAGTTAGCATCAGCACAGGCATAACAATCACGAACAAACAACTCTTTAGTATTTAAATAGGCAATTACCTTATCATATAAGGCATCAAATTTTGAAGGCTCAAACGGAATATTGATATCACTCCACCAGATCTCATCTGCGGTAATTACATCTTTGACAATATAACGGTCTTGGGGTGATCTGCCTGTAAACTCACCTGTGTCAATGGCCAAGGCGCCAGAGGTGGCTTCTTTGCCCATTTTTTTTTCAAGCGTTAGTTTGTGAAGAGCATCAGAAGATAATTGATAATGAACGTTTTCATGTTCAATTCCATCTATTTTCAGGGGTACTGTTTTTTTGAATATACTCATTTTAAAACTTGTTTTTTATTAAAAATCACCAAAAACATAATACTAGCTATGCAAAATTGCGAATTTATTAATACAATCTCGAACTACCTGTTAGTTATTTTCAACAAAACCCAAAGTTATCTTTTTAACCCTTCGGGAAATGTTTCGGCCGCGATGCCCCATAATTCAGGAAGTACAAAATAGACGAACAGGGTCAATATGAATATCGAAATCACATTCATAAAGAAACCCTTGCCAACCATATCGGGAATTCGTAAATAACCCGACCCAAAAACTACGGCGTTTGGTGGTGTTGCGACAGGAAGCATAAAAGCGCAAGATGCTGCAACCGCTGCTGCGACCATCAAAACAAATGGATGCACATCTATGGTAAGTGCCATTGGAGCCAAGACTGGCAACAACATAGCGGTAGTGGCCAAATTGGATGTTATTTCGGTCATAAAATTTACCGAGGCTATCAAAACTAAAATCAAAACAATAAACGGTAATCCGGCTAAAGTGCTCATCTGGCCACCGATCCAAAATGCAAGACCACTAACGTCGAACCCCTTTGCCAATGCCATTCCCCCTCCAAAAAGCAATATAACGCCCCAAGGCATTTGAACTGCTTCTTCCCAATTGATTATTTTTTCCTTCTTGTTTTTTGCGGGAATCAAGAACAGGATTATCGCAAAAACCACAGCGATTATGGTATCGTCTAAACCAGGGAGTATTTTTTGCAGTAAAATCGACCTCATAATCCAGCTAAAAGCCGTGAAGGCAAAAATAAAAGCTACCATTTTCTCCTCGTACGATATTTTTCCAAGCTGATTTAGCAGACGTTTGATTTCTTCCTTCCCTCCCGGAAATTCATTTTGCTCAAAGGTGAAAGCATAGCGCGTTAGGTATTTCCAACATATAAAAAGAAGGGTTACAGAAATTGGCAGACCAAAAACGAACCATTGCATAAACGTAATCTCATAACCGTAGGTATCTAGCACTACGCCTGCCAACACCAAGTTTGGAGGAGTGCCAATCAAGGTTGCGATTCCGCCAATAGATGCGCTATAAGCAATGGCCAACATTAAAGCCTTACCGAAAATCAAGTTTTCATCTTCCTTGGTACTGGGGTTGTCTCTCAACTGTTTAATAATGGCCATACCAATAGGAAGCATCATTACAGAGGTTGCCGTATTGGAAATCCACATCGACAGAAACGCCGTGGCCAGCATAAACCCCAATATTATTTTACGAACATCAGAACCGATTATGTCAATGATGTTAAGTGCTATTCTTTTATGAAGGTTCCATTTTTCAATGGCGATGGCAATAATAAACCCTCCCATGTAAAGAAAAATATACTTATGGCCAAAAGACCCGGAAGTGGAGGGTAGATCCAATCCTCCCGAAAGCGGAAACAATACAAGGGGCAACAAGGCCGTCACTGCAATGGGTATCGCTTCGGTAATCCACCAAACGGCGATCCAAACCGTTGAGGCTAAAACCGCATTGGCCTCCTTAGAGAGATCTTCAGGATGAAAATACAGTAAAATACATGTAAACATTACTGGGCCGAGCAATAGCCCAATACTTTTAGTTTTGTCCATGGTTTTAAACTAAACAATTAAGTACTCTTAAAAAGGAGACCCCAGGGGGAGTCTCCTTATCAATCTAATTCAAACTACTACTAAATAAACAAAACTTAAAAATTAATGTTCATCCCCAGAAAATAATAAGACCCATTAAAACCGAACTGATTAGAGTTTCTGGAATAAGGTATTTGACCATTGGCATACGAACCAGCCTGTCCAATAAAACCATCTGCATTATTATTATATTTATCGGGAAATACATCAAAAATATTATTTGCTCCGAAGGTTACCCTATAGGTATCACTAAAAGCGTATGAAATACTAAAATCGGTAACAGCTTTTGATGAGAATATTTGAACATTGTTTTTTCCTGCGCCCTCGATTACGTTTGAATCTTCTAAAGACAATCCTATACTAGATGCCCTTACCTCACCAAAGTTTGTTAGCCTTCCTGTAAATCCGAACTTGCCTGTATTGTAATTTACAGATACCAACAACTTATTACGGGGTTGGGAAACCTCTATAAGTTCAGTAGCAACTGCACCCAATAGTTTGGTGTCCTGAAACTCATCGGCGACCCCTGCCAATATTTCGGAAGGTGTTTCTTGCTGGCTCTTTACTTTTGTTTCGTTTACCGAAAGGGCAATACTAGCATTTAAACTGCTTTTCTCTGAAAAACTTTTTTTATACGACGCAACAAAATCGACCCCTCTAGTTTGAGTGGTTATATGGTTAGTGAAAAACCTAATTTCTTTCGCTTCTGAAAACAAAGCCGCAACTGCAGGAAAATTATCGGTGTTCAAACGTTCTGATATTACAATTCTGTCATCAATATCTATCTGAAAGGCATCTAAGGTAAATAACAGGGATCCGCCAGCTGCTTTGGCCGTAAGACCTACATTATAGTTGTTTGAGATTTCGGCTTTTGGAGCTTCGATCCCCAATTGAGCGAGCCTTGCATCATCACTGGAAACCTGCTTGGTAATCACAATAGTACCGTTCTGAACCGTAGACGTATTGACCCTATTGCCAATTTGAGCCAATGAGGGCGCTCTAAACCCTCTATTAAATGAGCCCCTTATGGCAAAATTGTCTGTCAATTTATATCTGCCTGCCAACTTTCCCGAAAGATTACTACCAAAATCACTATAATTTTCATATCGAAGCGCTGTGGTCAAGAGCAATTTTTCTGACACGTCTTTTTCAAGATCCACATAGAGCCCCAAATTGGATCTTTCCAAGTCATTCTCATCTACCAAGGAAATACCTGGTCTTGCGCTAGAACCAACATCTTTTCCTTGAGTTGCCAATGCCCCAACCTCATAGGATTCAGGTGACCCAGAATGCAATAAGAAATTATCTTTTCTATACTGGGCGCCAAAAGCTAGATTAAAAGTCTCTGAAAGAGTTTTTGACATGTTAAACTCTCCTATAGTCTGTTTAAATTCATATCTACCAACTTTAAACTCAGTAGGAGTAGCGGATCCCAAAGATGGGTTTGTAGTATTGTTGGCAAAAAGATCTAAATAGTTTCTTCCGTAACTATAACTTAAATCATAATTCCATCCATCGCTGGTAATACGATCAATGCCAATAACCGTTGAAACATCAAAAGAAGTACCTGGTAATTCTGGCACATACCCATCGGGAAAAACGGATAAAACGGCTCTACTGGTTCTTCCAGGATTCCTAAAAAACCCAAAGGCAAGAATATCTTTTCTAGAAACGCCTCCAAAACCGTAGAGTTTCCAATCTCCTTTTAAAGGTAATCCTGCATTAAAGAAAGCTTGATAGGTGTCATTCTTATTTGAACCATAATTACCGACAACAAAATCATCTTCAGGGTAAATACCTCTATCTTGCCTCGGGTTGGCGGTATCATAAGGAAATTCAACCGTAGGACCTGTAACTGCATAATCATCAGGCGTATCGGGGTAGACGCTTCCTGTGTAAGGATCTGAACGATTTGTACCGCTAAATGTGAATGTTTCAAGAGTGAAATTGAAATAACTGTTTTCTTTTCCCAATCCAAAACCATAATTAAGGCTGTGCTTAAAAGTAACTCCATCGCCCTCTTTATGTATACCCGCTGTACCATTGTAAGTGCCAACTCCTACCGAGTTGTTCAGACTAAGGTTAATAATACCTGCTATGGCATCTGAGCCATATTGGGCGGCGGCACCATCTCTCAAGATCTCTACTCTTTTTAATGCCCCTGCCGGAATTGAATTTAAATCGGTCACTATGGTGCCAAGACCTGGAGCCACGTTTAAGTTCAAGGTCGAAAATTGGTGGCGTCTTTTACCATTGACCAACACCAATAATTGATCAGGAGACATCCCTTTCAATGTGGCTGGCTCAGCATAGTTAGTGGTACCATTTACTCCATACTTGGCTGAATTGAAGGAGGGCGATGCAAACTGTACCTGCTGACCGAGATCGGTTTGACCTGTCGCAGCTAATTCCTTTGCTTCCACCACATCTACAGGAACGGGTCTATCTACATCTGTTCTTGGCCTACCTCTTGATCCGATTATTACCACATCATCTAATTGAGCAGCTGCAGCAGCTAACTGAATCTCTACAAAGTCTTTATCGGTGATATCGATTTCTACTGTTTTAAAACCTAAATAGGAGATTACCAATATGTTTTTGTCATCAGGTACCACAATTATAAAATTACCGTCAAAGTCTGTTTGAGTACCTACTGTTGTTCCCTTTACAAGCACATTGGCTCCAGGCAAAGGTTGACCGTCAGCATCTTTCACCACACCTTTTATTTCTCGTTCTGTATAAAGAGCATTCTTTGATCTTAATAGAGGTTTTTTGGTAAGCACGATCTGTCTGTCTATAATCGTATGTAAAATATTGGTGTTTTTAAATAACTTGCTCAGCACAACACCCAAAGGCTGCTCATAAACTTTCAATGAAGTTTTTGTTTTGAGGTTCACATCCTCCCCTCGATAAAGAAACTTACAGCCTGTTTCATTTTTAATCTCACGCAGCACCTGTTTAATTGTTACGTCTTTCATATCAAGAGTAACTTTATCTTGGGCATTGCCATTAGTGGCAAGAACCTGAAAAACAGTAAAAAACAGTAAAAAGATGGATAGTTTCATTTTAAAATTGTTCACTAACGGACAATCTATTTTTTCTCCTAAAAAGGAGATAAGAGTCATTTTTTTCATGATTTTAGTTGCTTTTTGGTTGTTAGTACTTACTAGGTTTTAATAATTATAGAGGCTTGGGAAATGTTAGCGCATTTCCCTTTTTTTTCATAGATTTTAGTTTTTAATAGTTACCTTATTCGATGTTGTTTCATACTCAAAATAAACGCTTGTTGATAGTGCTTTAAAGACAACATCGACCTCTTCGATATCGAATTGCCCTGTAAAACGCTGGTTATTCAGACCAATATTTTTATTCTCTATCACTATGTTATAGGCCCTTTCGATCTTCACCAATAGCTCTTTAAAGGGGAGGTCTTCAAAAACGATTTTTTTTTGCATCCAGGCAAGGTAATTATCGGTATTCACCTTTTTAGACGAAAGTGATGTGCTACTTCGATCGAAAGACGCTTGAAAGCTTGGTTCTATCAAAATAGAGTTATCAGGAGATATAGAATCTACAACATTTACAGAACCTTCTACCAAGGTTGTATTGATATGTTCATCGTTAGGGTAGGATGAAACATTAAATTTAGTCCCTAGCACCTTAATATTAATGGCAGATGCATTTACTATAAAGGGTTGCTCTTTGTTGTGAGCAATTTCAAAAAATGCCTCCCCTTCTAGCACAACGGTACGTGTTGCCTCCCCTTTTAAAAACTTTTTTGGATATTTTAATTTCGTTTCGGAATTAAGCCAAACTAGTGAGCCATCAGATAGAACGAGTCTGAAGATTTGACCTCTCGGCACGTTAATTTCGTTATATTCAAGAGTAGTCTCAGTAGTCTCTACAGCTAAATATGACAACTCTTCTTCACTACTTAATCCTTTTGTGGTGCCATCGCTAAGCGTTAAAACTATTTTATCTGTTTCCTTTGTGCCTTGCTCAACTACCTGTACTTTATTTCTAACGTCTACACTAGTATCTTTTGAAATGTGGTACATCATAAAAACGCTTGAAATCAAAATAAGAATTGCAGCTGCATATTTATAGTACCTTTCAAAATAGTTGATCTTTATCGGTTTTGTCTCTTCTTTCTGCACTCTTGCCTTAAAAACGCTAAACGCTTCTTTAGAATCGAAAATAGCATCAGACGCACCTTGTTCATTGTAAATAAATACTTCTTTTTTAAAAGACTTTATATATTTTTTGTCTTTTGTTAGCCATTTGTACAACTCTTTTTCTTCTAGGTCATTTATGGTTCTTTCTAGATATTTTGTGATTAATGATTTCATGTTGGTCTACTGATGTTTTCTATATACTTAATATGCGAAAAATGTAAAAAACCCTTAGTGAACATTAAATTTTATTTATTACATTTAGTTCCTGATTATGGATAAAAAAGGTTCAAAACAACAGCATATTGCCTTCGCTAAGGCTCTGAAAAATGGAGACTTAGTGGCCTATAAAGAACTGTATGAACTTTATTATTCTCGGTTGTGCAACTATGTTTTAAAATTAACCAACAATCGCAGTTTGGCTGAAGATTTGGTTCAAGAATCGTTTATAAAACTCTGGGAGAAAAGACACCTGATCAATAGCGATCTTTCCGTTTCAAGTTATCTTTTCAAAATTTGCCACAATCAATTTCTTCAAAATGTTAGAAAACAAAAGAAAGAAAGAGCGTTTCTTGATGAAGTTAAAGGCGATGTTATTTATGAAATAAGCTTTGGCGAGGAATCAAGATTTTCAAGAATAAATCATATCAAGAAATTGGTAAATGAACTACCCCCAAAATGTAAAGAGGCTTTTATTCTTAGCAAGTATGACATGCTGAAATATCAAGAAATAGCCGATAGAATGGGAATATCCAAAAAAACCGTGGAAGCCCATATTTCTAAAGCACTTCATTTTTTAAGAGACAATGCCCATGTATTACTTCCATTATTGGTACATGGGCTTGCGGTTTTCAACTTTTTATGATGTTTTCTATTATTTCCAATTTTGATAACACCTAAGACCCAATACAACCCAGCCCAAAATAAGAAGCAATCCACCTAGGGGTGTTATAAACCCAATGGTCTTGAAATCAAAACCCGTTAAACTATTGGTTGCCAACAGATAAATCGAGAAAGAAAACATAAAAATTCCAGCCACAATAAAATAGTAGACCAACTTTTTGCTTGATTCTGGCAATTGGGTCATGCTGCCAAGCACCAAAAGAAAAAGAGCATGGTACATTTGGTATCTAACTCCCGTTTCAAAGGTCTGTATGGCATCTGCATCGATAAGGTCTTTCAACCCGTGAGCACCAAAAGCACCAAAAACGACCGCTAAGAGTCCGAATAGGGTTCCTGTCAACAAAATTGTTCTGTTCATAACTTAAAGGGCTGTTTTTTTTGTAAATGTAACAATTTGATACCTTCGCATTTCGTTGTCATAACAAAGTTAAGAAAACATATGCCAAGAAAAATACTTGTAGTCGGAGCCGGAAAATCAACTTCTTATCTTTTGGGTTATTTCTTGGAAAAAGCCATACAAGAGAATCTTCATTTGATTATTGGCGACATCAACCCCGGTGCCATTGCGCCCAAAATAAAAAATCATTCGGCCTGTACCGTAATACAACTCGATATTTTCATAGACCAAGATCGGAAAAAGGCTATTGAGAATAGTGATATCGTTGTATCAATGCTTCCCGCAAAAATGCATATAAAAGTAGCCGAAGATTGTATCGCTTTTGAAAAGCACTTGGTCACGGCATCCTATATAAGTAAAGAGATTAAAACCCTAGACGGGCGAGCCAAAGAAAAAGGCCTGATCTTTATGAACGAGATCGGTCTGGATCCTGGTATAGACCATATGAGCGCCATGCAGATTATAGATCGCATTAAAGGTCAAGGAGGAAAAATGTTATTGTTCGAATCTTTTACCGGTGGCTTGGTCGCACCAGAGAGCGACAATAACCTATGGAACTATAAATTCACTTGGAATCCGAAAAACGTTGTAGTTGCAGGACAGGGCGGAGCTGCCAAATTTCTACAGGAAGGCACTTTTAAATATATTCCCTATCACAAACTATTTCGGCGCACAGAATTTTTTGATATTGAAGGATATGGAAAATTTGAGGGGTACGCCAATAGGGATTCCTTAAATTATAAAGAAGCCTATGGGCTAGAAGATGTACTGACTCTCTACCGCGGCACTATGCGCAGGGTGGGTTTCTCAAAAGCATGGAACATGTTCGTACAATTGGGCATGACCGATGACAGCTACACTATTGAAAATTCAGAGGGTATGTCATATCGCGATTTTACGAATCTATTTCTGCCCTATTCACCCACTGATTCAGTAGAATTGAAATTACGCCATTACCTGAAAATAGACCAAGATGATATTATGTGGGGGAAGTTGTTAGAACTGAATATCTTCGATGACAATAAAACGATAACCCTAAAAAATGCCTCTCCTGCGCAGATGCTTCAGAAAATACTGGAAGATAGCTGGGCCCTCAAAGACACCGATAAAGACATGATCGTGATGTACCATAAATTTGGCTACGAGCTCAAAGGTGAAGAAAAACAGGTGGATGCCAATATGGTGGTTATTGGTGAAAATCGCACCCATACCGCGATGGCCAAGACCGTAGGGCTGCCCGTAGCCATAGCCACATTGCTGATCCTCAACAAAAAAATCACCACCCCTGGCGTTCAAATTCCCCTTAAAAAAAAAGTATACGAACCCATACTTTCTGAATTAAAAAACTACGGTATTATCTTCAAAGAAAAGGAAGTGCCTTATTTAGGTTACGGCCCTGAGTCAATGGCCGATAAATAGTCCCCTTTCATACCCTCTCTTATAAGCATTACTTATTATATTCTATATGTCTGGTCGAGCACTCCCGAAGCCTCGGGAGAGACCTAATTAGCATACGTTATAATTCTCTCCCAAGACTTTGAGAGCACTCGAGTATTTTAAATCTTAAACAATAAAGACCTCGTCTGTTGAAATTTATATGCGCCTATCTATTTACCACTAATAGTTTAGATTGAATTTGCTATTTTTACTATGAATTCGAAACTATAATCATGATTTTTGATAATAAAAATGTAAAAATTGATGGTACTGACAAGAAAATCCTAAGGTCTTTAATGTCGGATGCCCGCAAACCCATATTGGAAATCGCACGAAATATCGGAATTTCAGGTGCTGCCATTCACCAACGCCTAAGAAAATTGGAAGCATCGGGTTTGTTGCTAGGTTCAAAATTTATTATCAACCCAAAAGCAATGGGCTATACTACCATGGCCTACATTGGTATTTACCTTGACAAGGCCATGAGCAATCCGGTAGCGGTAAAACAGCTCGAAAAAATCCCTGAAGTTTTGGAGTGCCATTATACTACGGGCAATTGGTCTATCTTGATAAAGGTTCTCTGCAGAGATAACGAACACTTGATGCAAGTACTCAATAAAGACATTCAACAAATTGAAGGGGTATCAAGAACCGAAACCTTTATTTCTTTAGATCAACAGATCGATCGACAGATTACCGTTTGATATTTGTATTAAATCTAAATAAGCCTTACTTTTGGTTTTATGGAGGTGATTTATACTTCAAAGTTTTATATACTTTATCAATCTGGTCCCGAACGTTGTTTCTACCTAGATATAGGTCAAAAAACGATTCGATTGTCCTTTTGTCAATTTCTTGCCCTTAGACAAAAGGTAATGTCCATATACATTGAAGACCACTTTGACCCACATTTGAACAAGCATGGGTTGGAAATACTCGTACTGTGCAACAAAGAACATTTTTTTATATTGAACACCTTGGAAGTATTGGATTTAAAATGTCTGATCGACCATAGTTTTTCACTTATTGAAATGGGCACTGATAGTATATTTGTACACTAAAACCCTTTATTCTTAAACAGTCTAAACCCAAAATAGCCTTGGCGCTCTAATTACTCTAAAGTATTTCATAGTTTTGTAGTAAATATTGAAACTATGAGAGGTGTCATAAGACAACAGATGAGCATAAAAGCAAGTTCAATGGATCTGCTCAACACGCAAATACAAATGGAGGGTAAAGCCTCTGCCAGCTATTTGGCAATGGCCTCATGGTGCGATCAAAATGCCTTTGGCAATAGCGCCCATTTCTTTTACACACAGGCAAAAGAAGAAAGAGACCATTTGATGAAAATATTCAAGTTCATCAACGATTGTGGAGGAAACGCTATTTCACCTGAGGTAACAGACATCAACCATGATTTTTCTTCTTTGGAGGAAATTTTTGTGAACGCCTTGGAGCAGGAAATAGCGGTGACAAAAGCAATCAATGGCATAGTGGCCAACAGTAAAAAATGCGATGACTACGCCGTTGAGAATTTCATGCAATGGTTTATTAGTGAACAACTTGAAGAAGAAAGGTCAATACGAGATATTCTAGACCTTTTTGAACTAATGGGAAGAGACGGCATTGCGCTTAAACTTATCGATGAGCGTATTAAAAGGGATTAATTTCCAACTAACTCAACAAAAAGGGGGAATGCAAATTGCATTCCCCCTTTCTTGTATGCGTTATTTCCTTTAATCCCTGCTCGCTACACGCATGGCAAAATACAATAAGGTGGCCAGCGCACCTATAGCAGCCACTAAGTATGTTCTTGCTGCCCATTTCAATGCATCTTCTGCCCCTGCATATTCATCTTGAGTCAACATATTTTTATTTTTCAACCATGCCAGAGCTCTATTACTGGCATCATACTCAACGGGTAAAGTGATAAAACTGAATAAGGTACCAATACCATAAAGGCCAATGCCCACCCAGGCAATAGTACCTCCAATAGCCGTAGTGCTCATAAGAGCCATACCTCCGAAAATTACCCACATTGAAAATTTTGAAGTCATATTCAAAACAGGTACTAATTTAGAACGCATGCCCAACCATTGGTAGGCCGTTGCATGTTGTACAGCATGACCACACTCATGGGCGGAAACCGCAGCTGCAGAAGCATTACGCTGTGCAAATACCCCTTCGCTCAAATTCACGGTTTTATTCGCTGGGTTATAATGATCCGTCAACATGCCGGGCGTAGAAATAACCTTTACATTGCGAATACCATGATCCGCCAACATTTTTTCGGCAATCTCTGCACCGCTCAGTCCGTTGCGTAATTGAACTTTCGAATACTTTTTGAACTTACTTTTAAGACGGCCACTAACCAACATACTCAACAAGCCGAAAACTCCTGCTATTATTATATAACCTATATCAAATCCGAACATATTTTTATTATTGATTATTGATTTAAAGGTACTAAAGATACTAAAGATTTCTATTGAATCGAACATCTCGCTGCTCTAAATGCAAAAACCCCGCCACACCTCAAAATACTGACAAGTTGTACAAACGTCTTCGCGAACGCAGTGAAGTGATTTGTTACCTTGAAACTCGAATTCAACAGCTTGCCCTCCCACTGGCGGGCAGGGTACGACGTCTTTGGTTACCCTACTATATTTACGATTTTACCGGGTACGACGATTACCTTTTTGGGGGTTCGCCCCTGTAATTGGGCTTGGGTTTTTTCATGGGCCATTACTGCTGCTTCTATGTCTTGTTTACTTAGATCTAAAGACAGCTTCATGGTAAAACGCATTTTTCCGTTAAAGGAAATCGGGTATTCTTTCTCGCTCTCTACCAAATATTTTTTTTTAAATTTTGGAAAGGGCACTTTTGAAATAGACTCTTTATGCCCCAACTTCTGCCAGATCTCTTCGGCAATATGTGGCGCATAGGGTGATACTAAAATTACCAAGGGCTCTAGAATTTCACGACTGGTACATTTTTGTACTGTTAGCTCGTTTACACAGATCATAAAAGTTGATACCGAAGTATTAAAACTGAAATTCTCTATGTCCTCTTCTACTTTTTTGATGGTTTTGTGTAGGGTGCGGAAGACCTCCCCCGACCCCTCCTTCGGAGGGGAGTTATTTACGAAAAATTCACCATTTGAACCAGAATGATATAATTTCCAAAGTTTCTTTAAAAACCCATGCACACCTGTGATACCTGCCGTGTTCCATGGTTTTGATTGCTCTAAAGGGCCTAAGAACATTTCGTACAAGCGTAAACTATCTGCCCCGTACTGATCGCAAATTGCATCAGGACTCACCACATTGTATTTAGACTTGGACATTTTTTCGACTTCGCGAGAGACCGTAAAAGCCCCTCCCGGCCTCCCCTCAGGGGAGGTGTTGGCGTCATAGATTTCACCATTGTCTAAAATAAAAATAGCGTCTCTGTATTCTGGTCGCCAGTTATTAAAGGCTTCGATGTCTAATTCATCTGATGCATTAACAAATGACACATCGGTATGGATTGGAATTACCGAAAATACAATGCTTCCTTTTAGAAAATCTATAATCTCTTGATTGCTCTTTGGGTTTAACTCATTAGTCAAAAACGTATTTTCTCCAAACATGTCATTTAGCTTTAAAAGATGTAATGGAGGTAACGCATTATATACCCTTGCTAGGATTTCAATTTCCGCCTCTTCGTCTTGATAAAAATCTCCACTTTTATTTGCCGATTTTAGAGAAATAAAATCAATCCCTATGTTAATACGATCAAACTTTTCATGATTTTTGCTTACTTTTCGAACATACCAAACATCTCTTCTATACACAAAAGCACTAGTCCCCGTAATCATGCCTTGATTGATTAGCTTTTTGGCATATTCATCTTTGGGTACCAAACCTTTGTCGAACATGAATTTTTGCCAAAAACGAGAATACAATAAATGCCCTGTGGCATGTTCGCTACCGCCTATGTAGAGGTCTACATCTTGCCAATAATTGATGGCTTCTTGCGAGAAGATTTCCTCTTCGTTTTGCGAATCCATATAGCGGTTAAAGTATTGCGAGCTACCTGCCCAGCCAGGCATGGTGTTGAGTTCTAACGGAAAGACCCCCTCTCGGTCTCCCCCCAAGGGGGAGATGTTCTCGTTATCAACAACCTGATTTTTATTAGTGTCCCAAGCCCAAACGGTGGCATTGCCCAAGGGTGGTTCTCCCGTTTCAGTGGGTAGATACTTTTCTACCTTAGGGAGTGCTATTGGCAAATGCTCGAGAGCTATCATCTGGGGCATTCCGTCTGCATCATAATATACAGGGAAAGGTTCGCCCCAATACCGCTGACGACTGAAAACGGCATCACGTAGGCGGTAGTTGATTTTTCCTTCTCCTTGTCCCAATTCTTCCAACTCAAAAATGGCTCTTTTTACAGCTTTTTTATAAGGTAGTCCGTTTAAAAAATCAGAATTAGTGATGATGGTCTTGTCTTTATCTGAAAAGGCTTCCTCTGAAATATCAATCCCCTCAAAAATATTCGGAATCGCAGGCATTGCCTGATTTTCACTAAAATGCTTCGCAAAATCATAATCGCGCTGATCCCCACAAGGCACTGACATCACTGCGCCTGTACCATAACCTGCCAATACATAATCACCGATCCAAATTGGTATGGGTTCTTTCGTAAACGGATGTTCGGCATAAGCACCCGTAAAAGCACCCGATATGGTCTTCACATCGGCCATACGCTCACGTTCGCTACGTTTTGCCGTTGCCTCAATATAGGCATCTATCTCAGCTTTTTGTGCTGACGTGGTGATTTTTGATACTAATTCGTGCTCTGGTGCCAAGGTCATGAACGATACTCCGAAGATGGTGTCGGGGCGGGTGGTGAAGACTGAGATAGAAAAGTCCCCACCTAAATCCTCCCCTGAGGGGAGGACTTTTAACTTATTGCTAATTTCATCTATTATAGCATCAATATCATTTAGCACTTGTTCATTGGTGAATCTTAAGAAATGATATCCCTTTTTCTCTTCCAAGATCAATTGTCTTTCGGCATCTTCATCCAATTGGTATTGATGTATCTCTCCATCAATTTCAATAATTAGACGTTTTTCCAAACAAACAAAATCGGGAATATACTTATAGATAGGATGTTGCCTTCTGAATTTGAATCCTGTTTTTTTATCTCTTAATGCCTCCCACAATTTAGCCTCTGCTTTTGTTGGGTTTTTTCGCATCTCTTTGGCTCTTTCCAAAAGAATACCAATTATCGAAGAATCACCCGTGATTCTAGAGTTTCGAGAAGTCCCCCCTCCCTCGGAGGGGGCTAGGGGGAGGATTTTAAATTCCGCAGTCGCCCCTTCTGACCGCCCAATCCAATTCGTCTGCGAATCTTTTAATGGTTGCGGCCAATCAATAGTTTTCAAACCATCTATTAAGCGTTGGGCATATGCTGTGATCCGCATGCTCCATTGGGTCATTTTTTTTCGGGTGACGGGGTGGCCACCACGCTCTGATACTCCGTTTACAATTTCATCGTTCGCCAAAACAGTGCCTAGTGCCGGACACCAATTGACTTCGGTTTCGGCCAAATAGGTCAATCTGTATTTTAAGAGTATTTCTTGCTGCTCTTTGGATGAATAGTTTTTCCATTCCTCAGCAGAAAATTCAGCTATAGCATCATCACAAACAGCATTAACATCGGCGTTTCCTTCCTTTTCAAAAATCGAAGTCAATTCTTCAATATCGGCTGCCTTATCAACATCGGTATTGTACCACGAGTTGAAAAGTTGGGTAAAGACCCATTGCGTCCATTTATAATATTTTGGGTCTGAAGTACGTACCTCACGGCTCCAATCAAATGAAAACCCCATGCGATCCAACTGCTTGCGATAGCCTTGAATTTTCTTTCCTTCTTTATCGACGCCTCCTTCGATATTCACTTTGGTGGTATCGGCAGGGTGCTGCCCCGTCTGTATCGCATATTGCTCGGCGGGTAGACCGAAAGAATCGTATCCCATAGGGTGCAAAACATTAAACCCCTTATGCCTTTTGTAGCGCGCATAAATATCACTGGCAATATACCCTAACGGATGGCCCACGTGCAGACCAGCACCTGAAGGGTACGGAAACATATCCAACACATAAAATTTGGGAAGGGCAGCCCCCTCAAGGGGAGGGTTGGTTGCTTTGAACGTTTTTTTATCTGCCCAATATTTTTGCCATTTGGCCTCAATCTCGTTGAAATCGTAGTTCATTTTATGCATTTTAGACCTACTAGGTCTTTACTTGTCCGCCGTAGGAGGAAAACCTAGTAGGTCTGGTCTACTTTGGGCAAAAATAAGTTTATTCAATTTACTTTCCTATTTTTACATATTATATACCTACTATGGGCAGATCTTTTGAACAGTACCAAAAACGAAAACTGATATCATCGTACTTCTCTGTGGTTTTGAGCATCGCATTGGTACTCTTTTTATTGGGTGTTTTAGGCATGTTGGTACTGAACACCAAAAAAATGGCAGATCATTTTAAAGAACAGATCACCATCTCTGTTTTTCTAAAAGAAAGTGCCAAAAAGGTAGAAATAGAACAATTACAAAAAAGCATTACCATGGCCGAGTATACCAAATCGGCCACCTATGTATCAAAAGAAGAGGCCGCCGAGGTGCACAGTAAAGAAATAGGCGAAAACTTTATGGATTTTCTCGGCTACAACCCCCTAAAAAACTCTATAGACATTAGCCTGAACGCTGACTTTGTAACACCTGAAAAACTTGCCGAAATCGCTGAAGAACTTTCTGCAAAGGGCTATGTTGATGAAGTGAGCTACGATAAGCCCTTGGTCGGACTTCTGAACGATAACGTGAAAAAAATCAGTTTTTGGATTCTCGTGGCAAGTGCTATTTTTACTTTTATCGCCGTATTGTTGATCAATAGTTCTATTCGCTTATCGATCTATTCAAAACGATTTATCATCAAGACCATGCAAATGGTGGGCGCTACAAAAACCTTTATCAGAAGGCCTTTTATTTGGACGAATATCAAATTGGGCATGTTGGGGTCTGTCATAGCGTTACTGGCACTGGGCGGGGTCTTGTATTATGTCAATGAAAATTTTCCCGATCTGGGGCTTTTCGACAGCCCCACTATACTGATTTTTCTATTTGTCGGCGTTTTCGCCCTGGGCCTTTTGATTTCGCTTATCAGCACGTATTTTGCCACTCAGCGTTTTTTAAACCTGCAGACCGATGAGCTATACTACTAAATACTGATTTTTTCTTTACCTTGTTAAAAGTCATACCAACTTCATTAAATTTGCACTATGGGCAAAATGCAGAATCATAAAGGGGATCAACAATCCAAACAAGAATTTATCTTTCAAAAAAAGAACTATATCTTCATGTTCATAGGGCTGGCCCTAATTGCTTTGGGGTTTATCTTGATGAGCGGGGGCGGTAGTGACGACCCCAATGTTTTCAGTGATGACATCTACAATTTTAGACGTATTCGGTTAGCCCCTACCCTGATATTGATAGGCCTGGGCATTGAAATATATGCTATTTTGTTAAACCCGCACAAGAAGAAGAATTAAAATTTGGATACTCTAGACGCCATCATACTCGGCATCATTCAAGGCTTGACCGAATTTCTACCTGTATCCTCTAGCGGACATCTAGAACTTGGCAAAGCTATTTTGGGCGACAACTCGGTACCAGAAGAAAGTCTTTTGTTTACCGTAGTACTCCATTTTGCCACTGCACTAAGTACCCTAGTGGTATTCCGTAAGGATGTATGGGAGATTCTACGGGTCCTTTTCTCTTTTAAATGGAACGAAGAGGCACAATTCTCATTAAAAATCATACTATCAATGTTGCCCGCCGTCTTTGTAGGGCTCTTTTTCGAAGAACAACTGGAAGCTTTTTTCGGGGGCAATATTCGGTTTGTGGGCTATATGTTATTGGTGACTGCGGTACTGCTCTATTTTGCAGACAGGGCCAAAGACACCGATAAAAAAGTCAGTTTCAAGAATGCATTTATCGTTGGTGTTTCACAAGCAATCGCCATGCTTCCGGGTATTTCTAGAAGTGGGGCCACTATCTCAACCTCAGTACTATTGGGTGTTGATAAGACCAAGGCGGCACGATTTTCGTTCTTAATGGTCGTTCCCCTTATATTCGGAAAAATAGGAAAAGATCTATTGAGTGGGGACCTGAATTTCAATGGAGAAAACAATATGGCGATGGGCGCAGGGTTCGTTGCTGCCTTTATCGCCGGATTGATTGCCTGTACATGGATGATCCAACTCGTCAAAAAAAGCAAACTATCGTACTTCGCCATCTACTGTCTGATTGTTGGGTTGATAGCAATTGGATATGGTTTTTGGAGAGCCTCCTAACCCCAAAACAACAGGTTTATATTTTCAAGTGCTCAAATTATGGCCAAAGAAGAGCTATTGTTTATTTTGGTTTCTGAAAAAATACAAAGTGCTGAATACAGTCAAATGTTCGGTAAACCCCGCTTTAAAATAAACCGAAAGGCTTTTGTTTGTTTTTATATGAATGAAATGGTCTTTAAATTAACTGGCGAGTTTCATGAAGAAGCGATGAGTTTAGACGGCTCTCAGCTTTTTGACCCATCAAAAAAGAACAGGCCCATGAAAGAATGGGTACAAATACCCTATCATTATTCAGATTTATGAGATAAATTTGCTTCGGAAGCCTCAAAATACGTAGGCGAAAAGTAAACTACCTCGGGGCAAGCCCACGAGGCATTGATAAGGATTTATCTTTTTTATTTCGACGCAAGCCTGCCTGTCCGGCGAGGCAGGCGTCAGAGTATTAAACCTCTCGAAGTTTCGGGAGTGGGAATAAAAAATTTCTTGAAACTGGCTGTCTTCGAACAAAGCAGTAGAGGTGTTTGTTGGTTTCATTTTAGAATAAAGTTAAAACCGTCCCGAATGGTCGGGATTGTATTTTGCCTCACCCGGAACTGTCTTTTTACAGTTCCGACCTCTCCGAAGGAGAGGTGAATAAAAAATCATGTCTGACAACAGGCAGAGCAATTGGATAATTATTTAGATGAAATAGCTGTGAAAACCAAAGAAGACTTTTTAAACGGACAACTGCTCTTGATCGACAAACCTGTTGGTTGGTCGTCTTTTCACGCCGTGAACAAACTCAAATGGGCGATACGTAAGAAATTTGAACTTAAAAAGATAAAGATCGGTCATGCCGGTACGCTCGATCCCTTGGCTACCGGACTCTTATTGATCTGCACGGGCAAGTTTACCAAGACCATCAATGAGCTACAAGGCCAGGTAAAAGAATATACCGGAACGATTACACTTGGGGCAACCACACCATCGTTTGATCTAGAAACCGAAATAGACAAAACATACCCCATAGATCATATTACCAATGACCTGGTACATGAAGCCACAAAACAATTTATAGGAGAAATAGAACAGAGGCCCCCCATATTCTCGGCACTTAAAAAGGATGGAAGACGTTTGTACGAATACGCACGCGAAGGACAAAAAGTAGAAATAAAAAAAAGGCCGATTACCATTACGGAATTTGAAATTACGGCAATACAACTACCCGAGGTGTTCTTTCGCGTAACGTGTAGCAAAGGCACTTATATTCGCTCATTGGCAAACGACTTCGGAAAAGCCTTAAATTCAGGAGGGTATTTAACGGCTCTAAGAAGAACCAAAATAGGCGATTACAACGTAAATACAGCAATTGACCCAGTCGCTTTTGCCGAAACATTGCTCAAAAAAAGAGAGGAATCTTAAAAAGAGAGATTATTTAAGAGACTGTTTTGAAATGTATGATTAGTCCCGAAGTCTCGGGGTTGCCTCATCCTGCCCAAACCCGCCTGCCGGACGGGCAGGTAATGCTCAAAAAGAAGCATAAAAAAATAATTGAGTATGTTTCAAAACAGTCTCTAAGTTTCCGTTTAACGAATAATTCAAATATTTTGACCAAATTGAGGTTATAGCATTATGAATCTGAACCGCAAACAATTGTCATTTCTGATAACCATTTTCACAATGGCTATCATGGTATTGGGGTTGTACAACGTGCATTTGGGTAAAAAGGGTAATCCTGAAGATGAGTACATCGTTGAAATGATGTTGGCAGAAGAAGATATTGAAGAGCTATTGGATCAAAAAGAGAAATTAGAGAAAATGGCAGAGGCGGATCCCATCAAAAGCCATATGGCCTTTAATGAAACTGCAAAGCCTTCCTATGGCAATCCTGAGCCTTTAAAAACCTTGGAAGAACTGAAGGCTGAGATGGAGGCCTCAAGTGATAGCAATGACCCCAATAGTCTTTTGGCCGATGGGGAGTATGCCGAACGTGTACAAGAATTGAAGGAAAAAAGGGAAGAGGCCAAACAAAAACTGGGTGAAAAAGAAGCTCAAAAGAAAGAATTCACAAATAACCTAGCGAAAAGAAGAACCTCGGTTTCCTATTCTTTGGTAAATCGCAACAACTTTAGGCTTCCACCACCTATATACACCTGTATAGAAGGCGGAAAAATCGTGATAAACATTACGGTAAATGGGTTAGGAAACGTGATAGCAGCTGATTTTAACGCTAAAAGTTCGGGTACTTCAAATGGCTGTTTGATAGACAATGCCATAACCTATGCCCTAAAGGCCAAGTTCAATTCTTCTAGTAAAGCTTCACAGAAGGGAACGATTACCTATTTATTTCAGCAGAAGAAGGCCCGATAAAAAATCTTCCAAAATACTTTGCCCCTTGTCTTTGTTGTACCATAGCTGAAGTTTTTGTTTGAACTCCGCTGTTATTTCTCCGTGTTCTTTTTTATTGGCCTCGACCAAGTCAGTTGCATTTTTAGGTCTTGGGCCCCATTCGCCAATGACTTTTTCTGTCTGTTCATCAATAGCGATAAGTTTGGGAATAGATTTACCGCCATTGGTCAAAAAACAATTCATTAGCGATTCATTTTCGTCACGAAGCAAAATTATGAGCGAAATAGCAGGGTTCAATTCAGCTATTTTATTCATGACCGGCAGAGAAGGTGCTGCATCGCCACACCAACTTTCGGTGAGTACCAACCAGGTGGTTTTCTTATCGAATTTTGAAATTACCTCTAGGGCTTCGTCGCTGAATTTCAAGGTTTTGTCCCAACGCCTCATTCGCCTATCGTTCAGGCGGGTATATTCGGCCAATGCTTCCGTTTGCTCTGGGCCCGTAGACTTTCCGTTTTCAGCCAATTGGGTTACCAAAACCCTGTACGCTGTATACGACATTGCTTTTGGTAGGCTCGCCTGTATGAGTTTTTGAGCTGTTTTTTCCATAGGTCGTAAAACGGAGGTATTCATGATTTATTGGTTTTAAACGCAAAGGTATTTAGAAAAATAGCACCCTTGGGTAACTTAAGTGACATTGGTAGGTGTTTCTTATGATAACTTACATATCTTTATTTTCAGAAAATTAAGAGTACTATGAAAAAACATAAATGCGGCTGGTGTTTGGGCGATGACCTATATGAGGCCTACCATGATATCGAATGGGGCGTACCCGTAAAAGACGATGACACATTGTTCGAATTTTTGATCTTGGAAACCTTTCAAGCGGGCTTAAGTTGGATTACCATTCTCAAAAAAAGAGAAAACTTCAGAAAGGCTTTTGACCAATTCGATTATAAAAAAATCGCCCAATATGGGCAGGCAAAAAAAGATGAGCTTTTACAGAATGTAGGGATCGTTAGAAATAAATTAAAGGTCAATGCAACCGTTTCAAACGCACAGGCATTTATCAAAATACAGGAAGAATTCGGCAGTTTCAGTACTTACATTTGGGGTTTTGTAGATGAAAAACCCATTAAGAACAGTTTTAAAGATTATAGAAACGCCCCTGCAAATACCGAGCTTTCGGGCCAGATCAGCAAAGACCTGAAAAAAAGAGGTTTTAAATTTGTGGGAAGCACTGTCATCTACGCCCATATGCAAGCAACTGGCATGGTCAATGACCATGAGGTAAACTGTTTTAGATATGATGAAGTTTAGGTTTTTTTTGATTCTATTTTCATTGGGGCTTCTTTGTTTTTCGCAGAACGAACAAGAACGCGAACACCGTATTAAAAAATCACAGTTTCCTATCGAAGCTGTAGACTTCTTCTCTGAAAACATTAAAGATGTCAAAAAAATACGCTACTACAAAGAAGTAGATACCGCCCAAACTACCTATTCTGTAAAATTCAAAAAGGATCGGTTGAACTATCATATCACTTTTGATAAAAAAAATGCACTTCAAACTATTGGTTTTAGGGTCAAAGAAATAGACCTTCCGTCTGATACGTATTTAAAAATCGAATCTTATTTGACCAGTAGGTTTGATACATTTAAAATAAGGCGCATTTTTCAGCAATATTCCATATCTAAAGAGCGTACAGAAAATCAGGTTTTAAAAGACGCCTTTCAGAATTTGATGTTGCAGACAACCACCTATAGATTTCTGATTTCTGTCAGAGATAATGGAGAAAGAAAAAAATACGAAGCCCTGTTCGATGCTGAGGGAAATTTAAAAAACATTCGCGCCGCCTTACCGGCAAATTACGATCGGGTATTGTATTAAGGGGCTGTTTTTGAAATATGTCTATTATTTTCTTATATCCTCTTTTTGGTGCAGAACGAGGCCATAACCTCTAAAGCCTCGGAGCTAACGCCATATTTCAAAACTGCCTCTAAGACCGAACCCTTAAAATTTCAAGAAATTTTTTTCTGCTTATTTCTTCGGCGCCCAAACTCTCTAAGTGCTTGGTGTACAACTGACAGTCTATCAAATCGTAATTCTTGTTTTTAAGTTCTTGGGCCAAGTTGATAAAGGCAAATTTTGAGGCATTGGGCGAGGTACTGAACATACTTTCTCCACAGAATATATGGCCGAGGTCTATGCCGTACAATCCCCCTACGAGGTTGTCACCTTCCCAAACTTCGTACGATCTTGCAAACCCTTTTTGATGTAGTTTGAGATAGGCTTTTTTCAAGTCGTCGGTAATCCAAGTGCCTTCTTGATCTACTCTTTTTACGGTAGCGCATTGGTTCAAAACTTCTTCGAAACAGGTATTTTTGGTCAATCGAAATTGACCGCTCTTCATTACCTTTCGCATACTCTTTGATATGTTTATCTTTTCAGGAAACAAGACCATTCTGGGATCCGGACACCACCATAGAATTACTGAGTCTTCATTGAACCAAGGAAAAATCCCGCTTTTGTAGGCCAATTTCAAACGCTCGACAGACAAATCACCCCCTACGGCCAAAAGGCCTTTTTCATCGGCATTTTCCACGGGCGGAAACATTAATTCATCTGTTAGGAAAAACATTGGGTTGTTTTCTCCGTCTTTTTTCAATGAGAACTATTTAAGAACTAAAAAAGGCCTGTTCAAGTAAAAAAATCCTCGGGGCAAGCCCACGAGGCATTTAATGGAAGATAGTTTTTGATTTGATGAAAAACCATCCGTTTTCAAACTTTCCTCTAAAAATCGAGGCAAGCCTCGGGGAATTAAACCCAAAGAGATTAAAATCGAAAAGGCCTTTTAGTTTGTTTGATGGTGAAACTAGAACGGTAAATCGTCGTGATTTTCCTCATTCAGGTTATCAGCTGGTTCAAAAGCCTCTGCTGGGGGTACAGGTGGTATATCAGCACTAGCTTCCTGACCTGCGGGTTGAAGGTTTTCAATACGCCATCCTTGAATCGAATTGAAATATTTCACTTCACCTTGCGGGTTGGTCCATTCCCTACCTCTTAGGTTGATACTGATCTTCACATCTTGACCAATTTGGTAATTGTTGAGCAAATCGCATTTGTCTTGCACAAATTCGACCATAATATGCTGTGGGTACTGTTCTTCAGTGGTCACCACCAACTCTCGTTTTCTAAAACCATTACTACCAAAAGTTTGTTCTTCGCCTACTACCTTGATTTTTCCTTGTATTTCCATATGCTAAAAAATATACTTCTTACTATTTTTGTGGATGCTAAAATTAGCGGTAATCAAAGAATCTTCCAAATATAACTTTTAGAAGTTATCAAGAATCAATTATCCTGTAGGAAGCCCTAGTACAAAAGCGCCCATTTTCTTTCCGTTCTTCTTTTTTGCATTTCCTTTTTTTCATGTATATCTTTCTGAACCCAGGCCATCAAGAAGTTGACCTATGTCTTTTAGGGTATACATTCTCGGTAATGACGCCTGCCCGTCCCAAGCATAACAAATGGGAATTATTAGGAATCAAATATGCAAAGACCACTTGTCACCATGTCAGAGGCTTTACAAACGGAGTCATAAATAGTACCATAATCATCAATATTGGTAATTAAAGGGGCAGCAAAAGCACCCAAACGAATACGGGTATCTTGTTTTCTGCCATTTCATAAATCAACAATGGCTGTTGGCTGTTCTCTGCGGATTCCAAGATTTTTCTCGCTGCTTTTGGTGACATATAATGAAAACTATTGACCATGGTCTTGAGGCCTTTTGGCGTAGCGGCAATATCTGTGGCATCAACGGGGGTTTCAAGAAAACTGATTTTGTCTTCAGTATTTTGGTTGAATTTAGCGATACTCTCAGGGCTCGGGTAAAGATCCGTCATAACAAGCCCAACGTCATGCATTCCTTCGATTTCATGAAGCGTTTTCGCCGCTAGGGGCATTGCCCCGCCAGAGCCCGAACCAAGATCTATTATTTTGAGAAGCTTCTGTTTTTGAAGTACCTCTGCAATCATTTCAGCCAGAACTTCAGAAGTGCCCAACATTCCTAGAAGTACGTTGATCAAATTGGTCATGGAAGTACGCAACCATATCGGAAACCAATTTTGATCTTCAAATTCAAATAGTTCTATTCTTTTTATCTGAACTCGTTTAAAATTTTTCAATTGGCTAAATCTCGAGGCCTCGGGAGCCCTTTTGCACCCTGTTTAAAATTTTATGACCCAAACAAAAAGGTTATAAGCGTTTATTCCGCCAATAATAGCTTCATAGCAGAAAGAACTTTATTGTTTTTTAAATACTCCTGGGCCTTTCTATGTACATTTTCTCGTTCGCCACTACTGATTATCGAACGAACCTCAACATTTGATGCCACAAAATCAACAACCTCTTTTTGCGTTGGTAATTGTTCGATATTGCCCAACATTCCCAGATCGTTTCCTGTCAAGATAGTACTAGATCGTATACGTTCAGGAATTGCATCTACCCCAATGCCCATTGAAGATATGGGTTTTGGCACTTCGAACATGCCCATATTGGCCCTACTATACCAATTGCCCCCCATGCGGGCCACTTGATCGATCTTATGCTGGTCTATGCTTCCGTTTTCATCTAAAACAGTGGGGTTGATATGTATTTTCACTACTTCGGAGAAAATCAGGTTTCCTGCGCCGCCCTCTTTTCCCAAGGCCTCTACTTTGGTTACCCTACATTCAAACTGTACCGGCGATTCTGCTACCCGATAAGGTTTTACAATATCTGATTTCAGCATGGTCAAGCCCGATTTAACAAACTCGTTTTCACCCAAGGCATATTCGGTACTTGCCAAAGACATCTGTTGCACGATATCATAGTTGACTATATTGATGACCGCTTCTTTGGTCTTCAGTACATTTTCAAGTGTATGCTTTGTGGTATTGTTCCTGACCCGTCTTGCGGGAGAGAAAATCAAAATCGGGGGGTTGGCGCTAAACACATTGAAAAAGCTGAAAGGCGAAAGATTGGGTCTGCCCTTCTCGTTCAACGTACTTGCAAAAGCAATAGGCCTAGGTCCTATCGCACCTAAAAGATACCCATGTAATTTAGAAGCAGGAATATCAGAAGGAAGTATTGAAAGCATTTTTGTCATACTATAAAGGTAACTAATTTACCTGCATTGAGAACAAGTAAAAGATTCGCAATACCCTTTTTACTGCAAATTGCCTTATCTTTGGTACAAGATAATATTTTGGATGAATTTCACCCCCAAAAACAAGGCTACGAACATCATTTTGCTAATAGCCTCCTTTGCTATTGTAAGTCTTATTTTGTGGAACACCAATAGCTTTTTCAAAAAATTCAAAGAGGAAGAACGTTTTAAAATGGAGATTTGGGCAACTGCCCAATTAGAACTACTGCAATCTTCAAAAAATATGGATTTGGGAAACCTTACCATAAAAGTACTCCAAAACAATGCTTCGACGCCCATGATACTGATCAACAAAGACGGGTCGATAAAAACGAACAACATGAACGCTGCCCGCGATATGGCATTGGATACTTCGTACATTAAAGAAAAAATGTTGAAATTCAGTAAAGAAAACGAGCCCATAAACATAAATCAACAAGGTGAGCATTTGGCCATCTTGTATTATGGCAATTCAGAGGTTCTGAACAAGTTAAAATACTACCCTATAGCATTATTGCTTATCATTCTTCTCTTTGGGGGTATCATTTTCTTTTTCTTCAAGACCAATAAAGCATCTGAACAAAATAAACTGTGGGCGGGTATGGCCAAAGAGACCGCACATCAGATCGGCACACCTCTTTCATCGCTCTTAGGATGGAACGAGTTATTGAAAAACGAAAAAGTAAACCCTGAAATCACTAAAGAAATAGAAAAAGACATCTCTCGATTGGAAACCATTACCGATCGGTTCTCAAAAATAGGTTCGCTGCCGAAACTCAATGAGTACGATATCGTAAAAGAAACGAAAGACGCCTACGAGTACCTGAAGTTAAGAAGCTCTAAATTGGTGCATTTTTCATTTGATTCAAAAGTCGATAATTTGCCCGTTTTATTGAACCAATCACTTTATAACTGGACGATAGAAAACCTGGTGAAAAATGCCATTGACGCTATGAAGGGTCGGGGTAGTATAGGAATAGGAATCATACCTGATGGTGATTTTGTGAAAATATTAGTGTCAGATACCGGTCATGGAATTTCAAAAAGTAATTTCAAAACCATCTTTAACCCTGGTGTCACCACTAAGAAAAGAGGTTGGGGCCTAGGTCTTTCCCTAGTAAAAAGAATAATGGAAGAATACCATAATGGAAAAATAAAAGTACTTTCGTCAAATAAGGAAGGTACTATAATGCAAATTTCGTTGAAAATAAACACCTGAGCGATGGCAACCGATAAACTGATCGTAATAACCGAGGCAAACTTGACCAACAACTGCCCCGAATGCTTTAATCAAGATCTAAAGCTTACCTTTTATCAAAAGCACCGCATAGGAAAGTTCTTTCATAAAACGACCAATGAGGTGAGTAGTCGAATTATTTGCAAAAAATGTGGTTCTGACATTTACCCTTCTACGTGGACGGTTGATATAGAGCGTATATTCGAGTACTATCAAAAGACGGTAGCCCCTGAAAAGGCCTCCTTGAAATTTACTGCTTTGTTCTATGTGATGATTTTAGTATTGATCGCTCTGATAGGTGCAGGGGTATACGTAGAACTCACTTATACTTTTTAAATTGGCTATTTTGCACCCTGTTTTTGTCTTTTTTTCCTTCCGTAGCGGTGCTATTCAACTCAAAAAAGTCTTCAACATATCACAAAATCGCTAATTCCTGCCCGGTCCGGCAGGCGGGTTCGCTTCAATCAAAAAAGTATAAGTGAGCTCTTGTTTCTAGAAGGTATTATTCAATTGTAGCCCGTATTTTTTTCGCGATTTCTTCAAATTCATGTTGATCTATAGAAACCTTATGCTGAAAGGTGGCATTTTTCATCTCGTTCAATGGAATCAAGTGTACGTGAACATGGGGCACTTCAAGACCAATTACGGTCATGCCCACCCTTTTACAAACAATAGCCGCTTCAATGGCCTTGCCTACTTTTCTTGAAAAAGCCATTAGACCCATATAAGTTTCCTCATCAAGATCCATAATTTTATCGACTTCTTTTTTGGGTACGCATAACGTATGCCCTTTTGCATTGGGATTGATATCTAAAAAAGCAAAGAAATTATCATCCTCAGCTATTTTATAGCTTGGTATTTCTCCGTTTATAATTTTAGTGAAAATAGATGGCATTACTGATTTGGGGTTTTTTAATCTCTGGTAATTTCTAAAATATCAAACTTTAGGGTGCCGTTCGGAACAATGATTTCTGCAGTGTCTCCCACTTCTTTTCCTAAAAGGCCTTTGCCAATGGGAGAGCTTACCGATATTTTTCCGGTTTTCAGATCTGCTTCACTTTCGGCCACCAAGGTATATTTCATCTCCATACCATTATTTTGGTTCTTGAGTTTCACGGTAGACAGAACAAGTATTTTTGAAGTATCTAATTGCGACTCATCAATTAAGCGAGCGTTTCCAACAGTTTCTTCCATCTTAGAAATTTTCATTTCTAAAAGTCCCTGTGCTTCTTTGGCCGCATCGTATTCCGCATTTTCAGATAAATCACCCTTGTCACGGGCTTCACCAATGGCCTGCGAAGCTTTTGGCCGTTCAATATCTCTTAGTTGATCGAGTTCTTCTCGCAGCCTTTTCAAGCCTTCAGCAGTATAATAAGATACGTTACTCATAACTTCTTCGTTTAATAAATAGGAAAATCCCCCGTTTTTACACTGTTAGCACAGGTTTTTTTAGAGAGGATTTAACACAAAGATACGTTTTTTTTGTTCAATTTTGCAGAAGTTACCGCTATAAAGACACCACACTATGATACGAATTTGGGGCATTGTTTTACTGGTTTGTTTACTCTCTTGCGAAAGCGATAGAACAAATAGAAATCCGTTTCTACAGGAAATAGGGTTTCGTTTTGACATCAACTTAAATCTGCCCTTGTACAGTCCGCTTACCAACTCTGGCAGTTCAATATACATTGGCAGTCAACAAGTGGGTACTCGCGGTGTTTTTGTTGTGAATTCGGGGTTTGACGTTTTTAGGGTATTTGAGGCAAGTTGCCCTAACCATGCCCCAAATGAATGTTCGACAATGGACTTAAATGGAACGGTCGCTACATGTTCTTGCGAAGATTTTGAATACAGTGTATTTACAGGCCAACAACTTAACCGCCCTGATGATGGCACCCGCTATTATGATATGTTGGAGTACCGTGCTACGATCAGTGGCAATGTGGTGGTGATTTCGAATTAAATTTAACTTTTGTATTAATACAACCATTCTATTTTTGCTTTATATACTGTTGTTCAATTTTTTGATTTTGACTAATTATTTGCATATTCACGAATAATTATCCAAATTTGCAATAAATAGCATCTTTAAATTATGCCTAACTGGAGTGATAAAGTCAAGCGTTTATTAAAATCAGAATTGATCCGTAGAGGAGTCTCAAATTCTGACTTGGTAAATATGCTTGAACAAATCGGCATTAAAGAAACCAAATCAAGTATCGATAGTAAAATTAGTCGAGGAACTTTTAGTGCTTCTTTCTTTTTGCAATGTTTAACTGTCATTGGCTGTGAGAAAATCGATATCGAAGAATATGAAAATCAATTGTCGATTGCCTCCGAACCACAGTCAGATTATATCCTAAAAAAATAATTATATGCCAAAAATTAAATTTATAGATTTATTCGCTGGACTAGTCGGAATTTCGGCTTTCATATGTTGGGGGCAACAACGATATTAAACTAATTGTTAAGCACTTACAAAACATCATCCCACAAGTGGTTACACCATTACCTAAGAATTCAACTAAAACACCAACCCCTTAAAACCCAATAGTCGCCCCCAAAAGAAAATTAACCCCAGCCTGTGGGTAATAGCCAGCTCCTTCAACGGTCGAAATCGTTCCAGGGTTTGAAAAATCATCATCATAGGTAAAGAAGTAGCCATTGGAGACATATTTTGCATCAAAAATA
>UOEL01000066.1_pt1 | contig 35361 bp, 34 predicted proteins | sample 1989351 | NCBI WGS metagenome assembly UOEL01 (sample SAMEA4712195, study PRJEB27164) | hydrothermal vent metagenome | biome: marine basaltic hydrothermal vent biome; feature: marine hydrothermal vent; material: mineral | place: Pacific Ocean | collected 2011-06-14/2011-07-23 | depth 1719 m
CATGACAAAAAATAAATTGAAAAACATAGCAAGCTGAAAATTAGTGTTATGCGTTTTTTTATTTTGAGACCTAACAGGTTTCCCTCCTACGGCGGGCAGGTTAAAACTTGTTAGGTCTTGATGGGCAACGACTTTATAAATCAAATTAGGCAAGAGTGATTTTTGTCATGTACTGAAGAATAAATTATAAAAAATGTTTTTGCGCATCACAAACGAGTACTTTAAGAAAACAACAATAAATTTAATCTCTTAGGGTTTAATTCTCCGATGCTTGCATCGTGATACGTATATTTGTTCATTCTGAGTGAGCCAGATACCCCGTCTGCTTGCAGCGGGGGTAGTTCATTCGTTGTAAAAAAATCAATAGAGGTCAGTAGATAGTTTCATACTTAAATATTTGTTTAAGTACTATAATGTCAGGTCGAGCCTTTCGTCCCTGCCGGCAGGCAGGCAAGGTTCGCTCAAGATAAACTAAAGTCGAGGCCTTTTTAGAATTGCGTATAGTTCTCGACCGAGGCTTCGGGAGCGCTCGAACAGACAAAATAACAAATTACAAATAACTGATAATCAAGTTGTTGTGATTCATCTTGCCTATGTACTTATCTATTGACCTCTAAAAATCAATAGTGCTTCTATATTCTTTTTAGTTGGATCTTTGGGCAAAGGTCTCCAATTTTGGAACTCTTTGCTGGTCTTGCTCTAGTCGTTTTAGTTCTAAAAACCGCTCCCAATCACCCAATGCGTTAAGATAGCATACCGTAATACCTTTTGCGCCATCTAAGATGCCAAGGCGTATAAAGTAGTTATATAAGAATCTAAAGGCCGGTTTTGCAAGTAGTAAGGCATAACTAAAGCGTTTATTTTTAAGTATGGCCTCTTTTGCTTTTAGCCTACCGTAACATAGCATTTTACCTTTGTAGTTGTCATAATTTCTGTAGCAAAAATGGGTGAGCTTAGGTGTTAGCACACCTGAACTGCCATCGACGATCAAGGTTTCATGTACGATACGTTTTTCTGAAAAACTGACTTTGCTTTTTCTGAAAAGCCGATAATTTTTATCGGTCTGCCAACCGCTGAAACGTAATATTTTTTGTTGGAACATGAATTTTCTACGAAACCAATAAGCGACATGCTTTTTTTGCCCGTTGACCGTATCAACGATTTCTTGCCTCAACATTGGGGTAACCACTTCATCGGCATCTACAAAAATCACCCAATCGTTGTTCGCCTGAGCCAATGTAAATGCTTTTTGTGCTGTGTAATTTTTAAACGGGTGTTGAATTACCTTCACCTTGGGGTGCGCTGATAAGTATTCATATGTACCATCAGCACTATAAGAATCTACAACAATGATTTCATCGGCAAATGCAACAGATCGTATGCAATTTTCTATATAGCCAATCTCATTGTAGGTAATGATAAGTGCGGATATTTTTTTTCTTTGAAGCCCCATAGACTGTATTTGTAGGTTATTTGCATTAGAGTGGTCTTCTAGCACATTAATCTGGCGGATAAATAACGTATTTTTAAGCTGCGGCATATTTTATCAAATCTTTGATTGCTTTTCGTGTCCACAAAGCATATGGCAATTTTAATTGATCAGGCATTTTATCTATTATCGTTTTCTGAACTTCTACCTCCTTTTTATCACTAAGAAGTTTGTCGGAACCTTTTTCACGACCTCTTTTCACTTCTTTCAATCCTTTTTTACCATACTGTTCATACAGCTTGACCCGATCAAATATTGTAGCTGCCCTAACACCTAAAATAATAGAGATCTGTCGTTGGCCAACCTCCTTTTTATACATATTTATAGCCAATACCCTCATGGCTTCTTTCTCTGATTTTTTTGCTGTTCGTAAGGCTGTTTTTTTTTTATAAAAAAATATACAGAAACAATATTAAATATTACGACATTTTACCACCTACTTAATAACTGAAAAAAGCACAAAAAATTATATCTAGATCGATAAATTTTCTACAATTTTATACAGCCACATTATTTTCCCTTAATGCATCGTTCAGTGAGGTCTTTTTGTTGGTACTTTTTTTTCGTGTACCGATAATGAGCGCACAAGGCACCTGAAAATCCCCTGCAGGAAATGTCTTGGTGTAGCTCCCTGGTATAACAACCGAACGGGCAGAAACCCTACCTTTTGTTTCAATAGGCTGATTACCAGTGACATCTATTATTTTTGTTGAGGCGGTCAGTACTACGTTAGCGCCCAATACGGCTTCCTCTTCAACATGCACGCCTTCTACTACAATACATCTAGATCCTATAAAAGCATTGTCTTCTATAATTACAGGTGAAGCCTGTAAGGGCTCTAAAACACCGCCGATACCAACACCGCCGCTCAAATGCACATTTTTACCGATCTGCGCACAGCTACCTACGGTGGCCCATGTGTCTACCATAGTACCTTCATCGACGTAAGCGCCTATATTGATATAGCTCGGCATTAGAATCGTACCTTGAGCGATGTACGAACCGTGTCTGGCTACTGCATGCGGAACCACACGAATACCTTTTTCGGCATATCCTTTTTTCAACGGAATCTTATCGTGGTATTCAAAAATCCCTACCTCTAGGGTTTCCATTTTTTGTATGGGAAAATAAAGCACTACACCTTTTTTTACCCATTCATTGATCTGCCATCCATCAGAAGTTGGTTCTGCACAACGCAGTTCGCCAGCGTCCAATAAATCGATGACTTTGCGAATGGCATCTTGAGTGGCCTGTTCCTTTAATAATTCACGGTTTTCCCATGCATTTTCGATAGTACTTCTTAAATCGGTCATTTTACTAACTAAAATTTAGGTAAATATAGGTAGTAGGGTATGAAATCATGGTCAATTTTATACTTATAACAAAATATCGTTTATTTTTGCTAAAAACTTTAAAATTGGCGAGAATCATTGCTTTGGATTATGGACGAAAAAGAACCGGAATCGCCGTGACCGATGAGTTGCAGTTGATCGCTTCGGGTCTTGCCACCGTGCCCACTCATGAATTGCTCGGCTTTTTGAAGAAGTTTGTTGCTCATGAAAAAGTAGCGTGTTTTATTGTTGGTGAACCCAAACAAATGAACAATACCCCCTCAGAGGCAGAAATTTTTATAACACCGTTTTTGAGTCGTTTGAAAAAAGTGTTTCCCAAAATACCTATTGAAAGGCAAGATGAACGATTCACTTCTAAAATGGCAGTTCAGACCATGATAGCTAGTGGTTTAAAGAAAAAAAAACGTAGAGATAAGGCTTTGATCGATGAAATCAGCGCAACCATTATTCTTCAGGCTTATTTAAACAGAAAATAAATGATACTACCCATTGTTGCTTACGGCGACCCGATATTAAGAAAGAAATGTGATGAAATAAATGCTGACCACCCAAAGTTGAAAGCACTTATTTCAAATATGTGGAAAACCATGTACCAAGCCAATGGTGTAGGTCTTGCCGCTCCTCAAATAGGGTTACCGATATGTATGTTCTTGGTAGATACAACTCCATTTGCCGATGATACCGAGTTGACAGAAAAAGAACAAAATGAACTAAACGGTTTTAAAAAGGTTTTTATCAATGGTCATATTGATGAAGAAACGGGTGAGGAATGGGTTTTTAACGAAGGTTGTTTGAGCATACCCGATGTGCGTGAAGATGTTAAGAGAAAAGATACCATTACCATTACCTATGTTGATGAAAATTTCAAGTCGCATACCGAAACCTATGATGGGTTACTGGCGCGGGTCATTCAACATGAATACGATCATATTCAAGGAATCTTGTTTACCGACAAGCTATCCGCATTGAAAAAACGTATGCTCAAGGGAAGGCTGACCAATATATCAAAAGGAAAAATAAAAGTAGATTATAGAATGCGATTTCCGAATATGAAAAAAGGACACTAGGTTTTGCTTCAAATCGAAGTAAAAGTTTAATATTTGCGCTTTGAATCTCTCATTGAGGGTTTGATTCCCCGAGGCTTGCCCGCCCCTGCCCGTGCCGTTCAGGCCGGCCGGTATGACGGGCCTCGTAAAATAATCTTTTCGGAAGCATTCCTCGCACCCCTGCCGGCAGGCAGGCTTGGGTCGAGGTTGTTGCTTTTTTAAAAGAAATAATTCAAGTAACTAAGTATATATATGATATTGGATAAAATTTTATCGATTGGAGGAAAACCCGGCCTCTTCAAATTATTGACCCAAACCCGAAGTGGTTTTGTGGCCGAGTCTTTATTGGATGGTAAAAAGCTGACTGTTAGCTTACGTAGCAATGTCAGTGTACTTTCAGAAATCGCTATTTATACCTTGGATGAAGAACTGCCTCTACGCGAGGTCTTCAAAAAGATACAGGTGAAAGAAAAGGGTGGCAAAACCTCAATAACCCATAAATCTGAAAAAATTCAGTTAGAGGAGTATTTCTTTGAGATATTGCCCAATTATGATGAAGACAGGGTGTATGCCAGTGATATCAAAAAAGTGGTTCAGTGGTACAACCTTCTTCATGAAAATGGCATTACCGATTTTTCAGTAGATGAAGAGGCATCTTCTGAGGAGGAATGATGAAAAAGTGTTCGTTTACAACATTCTAAAAACCGTAAAGCACAGCGTATTCGGTGTTTTAAACCCCTCCGTATTCCATTACTTTTTGAATAGGTTGATCCGAGTTGTTCTTTTCAAAATTAAGAAACCAACTTTTTCGGTGTAAACCTCCTGCGTATCCTGTAAGGCTTCCGTTAGAGCCAACTACTCTATGGCAAGGTATGATGATACTAATTTTGTTTGCTCCATTTGCCGATGCTACGGCGCGAATGGCTTTTTGATTGTTCATTGCCAATGCCTGTTCTTTATAACTGACTGTTTTTCCGTAAGGAATTTTCAATAATTCGTTCCATACCTGTTTTCTGAAATCAGTTCCTATAATATCCAATGAAACTGAAAACTCCTTTCTATTTCCATCAAAATATTCATTCACTTCTTTTCGCACTTTAGTTAGATGAATATTTTTTCCTGGAAGTATAATTGCATTAAATTGTTTTTGAATTTCAGCAAATTGTTTTTCTATGTGCTTTTGACCAATAAATCCTAAATAGCATAGTCCTTTTTCAGTGGCACAGGCAATTATACTTCCAATAGGCGAACTAAAACGTAGCACATTGATAACATTTTTATTTCTTGATTTACTTGCAGATTCGCCAAACAAAGAACGATAACTTTCATTAAAACCACTTAACGAATCATAACCACTTTCAAAGGCGGAATGCGTAATCGACCTCCCTTTTTTAATATTGTTAAAAGCATAATTGATACGTAACATTCGTTGAAAGGAATGAAAAGTAATAGCGTAATTTTTCTTAAACCATCTTCTAATGGTGTGGGGTTCTATACCCTTTGACCTCAAATGTTCATCACTGATTTTTTTGTGGGGGTTTTGTTGTAATTCCGCGATAATATTTTTAATGTAAACTGGGGTTTCTCCAATTTTTTCCAGTGGTTTACATACCTTACAAGGGCGATATCCGTTTTGCAGTGCTTCTTGTATGGTATCGTAAAACAGTACATTTTCAGCTTTCGGAATTCGTGCTCTACAAGATGGGTGACAAAAAACACCGGTAGTTTTTACGGCAGTAAAAAAGGTGCCATCATATTTGGTATTTCTTGTGCCTACCACGCTGTATTTATCTTCAAATGACATTTTATCGTTCATGAATCAAGCAAAAATCGAATTAAAAGATTGATTATCGACAATGTCATTTATAGAATTCTCCAATTTCTTTATCATATCATTGTACAAGAACGGTCCGATACTGATTCTTTTAACGCCTGATTTTTTTAGATTTTTAAAGTTCGGTAAACCTGGCATACACATTACATTTAATGGTAAAGCAGTTGATTCTACAACTTTTTTTATCTCATTTTCTTGAACAATACAAGGTACAAAGATTCCGTCCGCTCCATTTTCTTCATATATTTTTATTCTTTTTATTGTTTCTTCAAATTGATTTTCCAGTCCCATAATATAAAAATCAGTACGAACATTTAGAAAGATATTAATGTTGTTTCTTGATAAGTGTGATTTTATCTTTTGAATAGTTTGCCCAAATATTTGGGCATTTACAATTTCTCTTTCGGTATTGGTTATTGAATCTTCTATGTTTATGCCTATAACGCCCAATTTTTGGAGCGCAATAATGTTGTTGATTAATTCTGCAATGTTTCTATTGTATCCACCTTCAATATCAACAGTTAAAGGAATGTCTATTTTTGATTGAATGTTCTTTACGATCCTTAATAGATCCCCAAAAGGCATTTTCTCTCCATCTTCATAACCCAATGATGTTGCGATTGCGCCACTCGATGTTCCGATTGCTTTAAATCTTAATCTTTGAAATAAGAGCGCGCTCTGCGCATTCCAAACATTGCCCAAAAGAAATGGTTGGTTTTGATAATGTAAGTTTTTAAATATCTTGAATTTGTCCATAATATTTTGTTTTTAAATTATGGATCAAAGTAACTGTGATTAAAAGTGCGATGCTACCGAAAACTTAACAAGTATGTTTTTTTGAGTTGATCTAGAAATACCTACGGTAGATAGGGCAAGGGAAACCTTTAGTTTCTGTCTGTTTACCAAACAAAAAACAAAGCCTTCTCCTGTTAGAAGCCTCGACGGCTCTTTCTCGGGGTAGCTTGCTCTATCATCTAGAATTCCTTCCACAGTAATTTCCGTATAGTCTTTCGCTATGGTCTTGATTAGTTGCGTGTTTTAAGCACCTAATCTAGCAAATACAAACCTAATAGAAAATCCGCGAAGATTTTCGTAAGTAGGCGAGCACTAGCAATGAATTATACACGTTATGCCTGTTGCACAAGTATTTGCTAAAAGTAGCAATATTTCGTAACTTAGTGTATGCATGGCTAAGGAATATCAAGAAGAAATGTTCACTAATTTTCAGTTGAGCGATCGCATTTCCAAGGAAAATTTCTATCGTCGATTAAGCAAAGCTTTAGATCTTTCATTTTTACGAAAACGCACTAAAGGGTTTTATGGTAAAAGTGGCCAAAAGAGTATCGATCCCATTGTATTTTTCAAGTTGTGTTTGGTAGGCTATTTAGAGAATATCATAAGCGATAGAAAGTTAATGTCCCATTGTTCGATGCGGTTGGGTATTCTATATTTTATCGGTTATGATATCGATGAAGAACTACCATGGCACGTACAAGGGAGGTCTGGGCGGGTTCAAGTACATAGAAGAACACGATTATTATGTATGTCCACAGGCAAGGTAATACCATTTAAGAAAGAGTTTTTAGATTATCGAGCCCAAAGAATACCGTTGTTCTTCGATTATTTGTAAAAGCTGCCCAATGGCCAAACAATGGTTAGGCAGGTCCGCCAAGGAGAAGAAGTTCAGTGTTACCTATTACCGAGAAGAATATGAGCGTAATATTGGGCTTGCTGATTTTTCCAAGAGAACCAAAGGTGTCCAACGTTTGCAAGTCGATACTTTTTACGGTCTGCGTTCCGATAACAACCTAAAATGGAATACCTACTTTTATTAGGACATAATAATTAAAGATTTTAAGGCAGAAATAAATATCTTGAAATCATGACTAGTTGATTTATTGAATCTAAAGATACTGAACTCGTTTAAACTTTTTGTTTGGAACCGAACCCGCCTGCCGAACGGGCAGGAATATCGGCTTTTTTCCCTTTTCAGGAAAGTGATTTTGGTTTTAAATGACGGCGGTTGCTTCGTTCACCTACTTGGTATTCAGTTCAGATTCAACCTCATGTCTTTTTCCTAGAAACCACATTAAAAAACCACCGGTTATGAACATCCATATCGAATAGGCCGCCGTTGGTATTGCCATTTCCATGTTGTTCATTATAGTAGTGGCAATTACAAATGCGAGCGTACCATTTTGTATTCCACTTTCTATAGTGATTGAAATAGTACTTTTTAAGTTCAATTTAAAAATTCGAGCTGTCAAATAACCCAAGCCCATTGTAGCTATATTCAATAGTAGCGTGACTAAGCCAACTCTTTTCATTGCATTGCCGATTAAACTATAATTCGCGGCGATTATGGCAATAAAGACCAAAATAAAAATTACGGTTGAGGCCGTTCGCATTGGTTTTTCCATCTTATGCGCAAAAACGGGTTTGAATCTGCGAATGGCCATTCCTATAGAAATAGGAATTACCGTTATGACCATTATTTGAAGAACCGTATCTAAAATAGGTAATTTAATAGTAACACCCGTACCAGTACTGAAATAGTCTAAGGCATAAGATAATATAAAAGGTATGGTAAGTATGCTTACAAAACTGGCAATGGCGGTCAATGTAACCGATAGGGCGATATTACCTTTACATACCTGCGTTATCAAATTACTTGTTGGGCCACCCGGGCAAGCGGCCAAAATCATTATACCAACGGCCATTATGGGTTCTAGATTAAAGGCTATCGCAAGCGAAAAACCAATAAGGGGCAATATGATAAGTTGATTGGTAAGGCCGATTAAAATGGCTTTGGGGTATTTTGCGATTCGAGTAAAATCTGCAGGTATTAATGTCATGCCCATTCCAAGCATGATAATGGCGAGGGATAAAGGCAAAAATACCTTACTTAAAAGAGTGGCTATCATAGGTTGATTGGTTTTGTACGCTTAAAACAAAAGCGGCGGTTTAAAAGTATAATAATAACCTTAGAAACTATTATAAAAACAAAAATGCCTTTAATCTAAATAATTCCTCGACGGCTCTGCTTCGGGCCTGCCTGCCGCAGGCAGGCCTGCCTGCCGCAGGCAGGGTTTCCTATTTACCTCTCCTTTGGAGAGGTAAGAACTGCCATTTTCGCTTCTGAAGCGTTGGGACTGGGTGAGGTAAAATCAATCCCGAACTGTCGGGGGGCGAAACCAGCCTGCCGGCTGGCAGGCCTGCCAACCGGCAGGCTGGTATCTCTATGGCTCTGCCCGCCCCTGCCCGTGCCGTTCGGGCGGGCCTCGAGGATAGTCGGTCTCAAGAAATTTTTTAATGCTGTTTCTTTATGTCTATATAATCGGAAGTAGTACCAAGCTGCAATACCCCCTATAAAAGAGAATAAGGCCAACATCCAAAACACATGTTGATGACCCGTTGGGCCAGGTGAATTCTCTAAAAGATATCCCATTGCGGGTCCGGCAAATATATCTGGAGTATAGCCTATGAGTGAAATAAGACCCACCGCTGTTCCTGTAAGAACAATGGGTATTCGGCCTTTCTCCATCACGGCGAAATAAAGAGAGCGTGCCGCGTAAACTCCTGTTGCCACGATCAATATCGAAATAAAGAACAAAATTGGCGCCGAATCTGAAATCAGACCTAGAGCGAACAATAATGCTCCCAAGAATGAAATAACAAAACCAAGAACCAACCAGGGGGTATTTTTCGAACGGGTGGAAAATAACCCGATTAGAACCCCGACTATAGGGCGAATAAATAGTAAAAAAGTACCTACTTGAGCCGATTGTACCTGATTATACAGCATCACGTCTTGGGCATATAACGAAAACACATCGGTGATTTTGTAGCCAACATATGCACATAGAATGATTATCATTAGCAACCATACCGAAGGCAAACGTAGCACCTCTAGAATTTGTGGTATCGATATTTTCTCTAGAATAACCTCTTTTTCCGTTTTGCGATCCAATTTCATAAAGAACCACACCAATAGGCCAACAAGAACAACGATACCTGATGATACGAGTATTACTTGTCTGAAGGCCGCTCTACTTTCAGTGACCGTAATCTCAGAAATATCAGAAGTAATAAACAATGAAAAAATAAGTACGCCCAAAGTTCCGAATAGCGCCCCCACTAATCCGCGACCGCCATCTAAAAAGCCAAATGCCCTGCCTTGCGAAGTAGGTCCGCCCCAGATCCGAGTGGCCTTGATCATCGGAGCCCAGAATAAAAATATGGTAGTAAAGCCCCAATAGCCATAAAGTATTTTTAGTACGGTATAACTGGGGAATGTGGCATAGACCAATCCTCCTAAAGCGGTCATCCATAATGCGACTGCGATCATTTTTCTTGGGGGAAACTTATCGGCCAAGGGGCCGCCAAAGAGATAAGATACCAAGGCTACAATGCCATATACAGAGAAGCATAGGCCTAACTGAAGATTATCAAGACCAAACACCTCGAGCACCGTAGGCCTAAAGACTCGCGAAAGAACAAAGGGAAGAATAAAAACAGACTCACCAGCCAAAACAAGTAGTAACAAAAAGTGCCACGGGGCTTTTTTTTGATTCATTGGGTTTGATGAATATTGAACTACTGAAATAACAAAATAGTTTATGATTTGAATTTGCTAACCAAAGAACTCACCACATAAAATGCGATGACCAAGGGTACGGCTAAAAACTTTAAGGTAATCAACAGCACTAAACTCAATATGATAAATATATAGCGCAGCGCATTGTCTTGAAAACTCCAATTCTCGAATTTCAGGGCAAAGAGCTCTATTTTAGAATTCAAGAGGTAAGCACTTAATAGGGTGATGCCGATCAAAAACCATTGGTTCAGAATTAGTGCATTTAAAAAATCATTGTTTTGGTACAACAATATCAAAGGCATCGAAAGAATCAAGAGGGCATTCGCCGGTGTTGGCAAACCTATAAAAGAAGACACTTGATTTTCATCAATATTGAATTTTGCCAATCGATAGGCAGAGGCAAGGGTAATCAGAAAACCCATAAATGGCAAGGGCGCCACTTTTAATCCTACCCAAAAAGTGGCATCGGCTTGAGCTGATACGTCTATGTTCCATCCACTGGTCATTGACATGCCCAATAACTGAAACATTACGATACCCGGTACCAGACCACTGGTAATCATATCGGCAAGAGAATCTAATTGCAATCCTAATTCGCTCTTGACATCGAGAACACGGGCTGCCAGACCGTCGAAAAAATCAAAGATAATTCCTAGAAAAACAAAAAATGCGGCAAGCTCTAATTGGTTCAAAACCGCGAATACAGCAGCTACACTACCACAAAAAACATTCAAAAGGGTAATCAGGTTCGGAATATGTCGTTTCATCTTTACTGAAATAAAATAGTTTAAATGAGTTCTTAGTAAACTACCTCGGGGCAAGCCACAAGGCATTCGGCGAAAAAGACTGAAAATATTACGGTGCAATCCCAATGCTTCGGGAGAGCATTTCAAATCTCACTTGGTGAGTAAAAATAATATATTTTTGATGAAACGAATCGGCCATAGGCCACTTGCCATTTTTTATTTGGATATTTGCCAATGAACCCGTTAAAATGTCTTTGAAAAAAATCACCCTGCTTTTTTGTTTTATCGCTTCATTTATGGGGCAGGCCCAAGCTATTGAACTATCGCCCTTGGCGAAGATAAGTGTGCTTACCTGCGGTTCTGGCGACCAGCTCTATTCTACCTTTGGGCATAATGCTTTTCACGTTCATGACCCTACTATAGGTATTGATGTGGTCTATGATTATGGAGTCTTTGATTTCAGGACCAAAAATTTTTATGTGAAATTCGCCCAAGGCCAATTGGATTATACAGTAGCCCGCCGATATTACTCAAATTTTATCAAAGAATATGAATTCGAAAAACGCTGGGTAAAAGAACAAGTACTGCAATTGTCACAGGAAGAAAAAAATAAGCTGTTCCAATTTTTAGAGCACAACTACCTACCTGAAAACAGAGCGTACCAATATGATTTTTTCTATAACAATTGCTCCACCAAAATATGGGATGTTCTCAAAAATATTTATGGTGATAAACTAAAACTAGACAAAAATTACCTTGAAAATCAATATACACACCGTGAATTGATCTACCAAAACATGCCGACCAATTCATGGTCGGCATTTGGTATCGATCTTGCGTTGGGTTCTGTAATCGACGATTTGGCAACGCCCAAAGAACACATGTTCTTGCCCTTGTACGTCATGCAACAATTTAGAACCACCCAGTTGGGTTCTAAGCCCTTGGTGGCAAAAGAAATTTCTATCTACGAACCAAAGGCCCAAAATAACAGGGCATCTTTTTTTACTACCCCCTTGTTCGCCACATTGATCTTAATGGTCATTGTATTTGTTATCACGTATTTTGATTATAAAAACACAAAAAGTAGTAGAGGGTTAGACTTTATCCTGTTTTTTATAACCGGGGCGGCAGGGGTCGTTATCTTTTTTCTTTGGTTTTTGACCGATCACACGGCCACGGCGAACAACTTTAATATAGTATGGGCTTTTCCTTTAAATCTGATTACCGCATTTGTGATATGGCGCAAAAAACCATTGCCGACATGGCTACGATGGTATCTTTTATTTTTGTTGCTTATGCTAGTGTTGACAGTTGTTTTATGGCTTTTTAAAGTACAGGTGTTCTCGCCGGTGATTATTCCCGTTCTTTTGGCAATAGGTGTCAGGTACATATTTCTTTATTTTGCGAACCGCGAACAAAACCCCTCTTTATAAATGAACCTGCTCACTGTAGAAAATATAGCCAAATCGTATGGCGAACTCGTTCTTTTCGAGAAGCTGTCCTTCGGTATCAACAAAGGCCAAAAAATTGCGTTGATTGCCAAGAACGGCACAGGAAAGACATCTATCTTAAAAATGCTATCGGGGAAAGCCATGCCTGATACGGGTAAAATCAACTACCGAAAAGGCATTCAGGTCTCCTTTTTAGAACAAGAGCCCGAACTAGATCTTGAACTTACGGTTGAGGAGTCTATTTTTGCTTCTGACAACGAGGTATTGAAAATAATAGCCGAATACGAAAAAGCACTGGCCGACCCTGAAGATGCCGATGCCTACCAAAAGGCCTTTGAAGGTATGGAACGCCATCAGGCATGGGATTTCGAAACCCAGTACAAACAAATTCTCTTCAAACTAAAATTAGAGGATCTTCATGTAAAAGTGGGCCTTTTGTCTGGCGGACAGAAAAAACGCATCGCTTTGGCCAATGCCTTGATCAATAAACCAGAACTGTTGATCTTAGATGAGCCCACCAACCATTTAGATCTTGAAATGATCGAATGGCTCGAACAGTATTTCGCCAAAGAGAACATGACCCTCTTTATGGTGACCCACGACCGCTTTTTCTTAGAGCGGGTATGTAATGAGATCATCGAGCTCGATAATGGCAAACTTTACCCCTATAAGGGCAACTATTCGTACTATTTAGAAAAGAAAGAGGCTCGAATAGAACAAGAAGCGGTTGAGCATCACAAAACAAAGATCCTTTTTAAAAAGGAGTTGAATTGGATGCGCAAACAGCCCAAGGCGCGTACTACTAAATCAAAATCGAGAATCGATGATTTCAATGCCATAAAAGAAAAAGCAGGGCAACGTCGCAAAGAACATGAGGTACAGCTCGAAATCAATATGGCCCGTATGGGAAGCAAAATACTCGAGCTGCACAAGATTTCAAAATCCTACCCCGATAAACCTATATTGAACCAATTTGAGTACACCTTTTTAAAAGGAGAGCGTATTGGTATTATTGGTAAGAACGGTACGGGCAAAACTACTTTTTTGAACATTATCACGGGTGTCGATAAGCCCGATGCCGGTAAGGTTGTGGTCGGTGAAACCATCAAATTCGGTTACTACACCCAAGAGGGCATAAAAATAAAGAAAGGTCAAAAGGTCATTGATGTCATTCGAGAATTCGGTGATTACATTCCACTAATGAAAGGGCGGCAAATATCGGCCCAGCAGTTGCTCGAGCGTTTTCTATTTGATCGAAAAAAGCAATATGATTTTGTCGATAAATTGAGCGGTGGTGAACGAAAACGCCTGTATTTATGTACGATACTTATTCAGAATCCAAATTTTTTGGTGTTGGATGAACCCACGAACGACCTTGATATTGTTACCCTCAACGTATTGGAGAATTTCTTGCTGGATTTTCCAGGATGTCTTTTGGTCGTTACCCACGACCGTTATTTTATGGATAAGATCGTCGATCACCTTTTCGTCTTCAGGGGCGATGCGGTCATTGAGGATTTTCCGGGCAATTATTCTGATTATAGGGCTTATGAGGATAGTGCCGTATTGGAAGCTAGAACGACAAAAGAAAAAAGTAGCGAAAAGAAATCGGATAAAAACGCATGGAAAACCGAAGGAATACCTAAAGAAAAAACCGTTCAGCTTTCGTATTTGGAGCAAAAGGAACACAAGTCTTTAGAGAAAGAAATCGAAAAGCTCGAAGCCAAAAAAGAAAGCCTGCAACAACAATTTGCAAACAGTTCTCTTTCAGGGGATGAAATTGCCAAACTCTCGATTGAGCTTGGCGAAACCTCAACAACCATTGAAACAAAAACCGAAAGGTGGTTTGAGCTTTCGGCAATGTTAGATTAGCCTCTTAGCAATACGGCAAAAGAAAAAATGTACAAACCCCTGATATATCTTAAGCACATGGCAACGGCTACCAATCAACATGGGGTACACTCACCTTTCGTATATGACTATCTGACCAAATGCCTGTATAAAAAAACGAAAGCCAAGACCCCAAAGATCAAAAGCGTACTGCTAAAGAGCATCCCCTATTTTTCGATGGAAAATATTATAGTAATTTCCGACAATCAAGAAACCACCCTGAAAATACAAAAGGAATCTAACCTGAAATCAGAACAAAACCCTCCCTTTGATCTTATTTATGCCGATAAACCGTCAGTGAAACTCATATCCCTGTTAGAGGAAAAAGAGAACAGCGTTCACAATGGTTCAATGGTGTTGATCGATAGGATCTATCAAACCGAGGATCTTCAAAAAATATGGAAAGACCTAACGCAATTGAAAAAAGTGACGGTCTCTATTGATATGTTCTATTGTGGCGCGCTCTTTTTTAGAAAAGAACAGGACAACGAAGATTTTAAAATACGGATTTAATCCTGTAATTTTAAAAATTAATTATTTTTCTATGGAAAACTACACCATTTATATTATCGGAGGGGCACTTCTCGTGCTTTACATCTTTATTACCGTTTTCAATAAAAACAGATCAAGAGATCGAAAATCACGAAAATTTATGGAAGATTATAAACGTAAGGACAAAGATGAGTAGATAACAAGCCAGAGCAGTCGGCAAAATATTAATCGAATTTGATACTTGAACCATGCCTACGGCAGGCAGGCTTTAACTTGACACTTGAACTTAACTTTTGAACCCAACCCATGAAAATATATACCAAAACCGGAGATGACGGCACAACGGCCCTATTTGGGGGCAGTCGAGTACCCAAACACCATATCAGAATCGAGAGCTACGGCACCGTTGATGAGCTGAATTCTTGGTTGGGCCTTATTAGAGATCAAAAAATAGATGTCCATTCCAAAGAAATATTGGCGTTGATCCAAGGCCAACTATTTACCATTGGGGCCATTTTAGCCACAGATCCAGAAAAAACCACCTTAAAAAACGGAAAAGAACGCCTCAATATTCCCAAAATCGTGAATAGCGATATCGAGCTTTTGGAAAAGGAAATGGACCAAATGAACGAAATTTTACCGGTCATGACACATTTTATCATTCCTGGCGGTCATACCACCGTGTCATACTGTCACATCGCTCGAACGGTATGTCGCCGTGCAGAACGCTTGGCAACACATCTTCATAAAAATGAACCCTTTGATGAAAGGGTTTTGTCATTTGTCAATAGACTCTCTGACTATCTCTTTGTATTGGCACGAAAGTTGTCAGTAGACCTTAGCGTAGAAGAGATTAAATGGATTCCTGAAAAAAAGGACTAATAAATCAAGTATTTCTTCGTTATCAAAAGACATCGCAAAAATAATGTTGATAACATAGTTGAATTAAATTCAAAAAAACTTGGCTACTTACTTAAAAAAATTATTTTTGCAAAAAAATTAAAATCAAATTATTACCATGTATTGGACATTAGAATTAGCATCTTATTTGAGCGATGCACCATGGCCCGCCACAAAAGACGAATTAATTGATTATTCAATTCGTACCGGGGCACCTTTAGAGGTTGTTGAAAACCTACAATCAATGGAAGAAGAAGGAGGCGAAGTATACGAATCTATCGAAGAAATTTGGCCTGATTATCCTACTGAGGAAGATTACCTCTGGAACGAGGATGAATATTAACGAAATTTCAACAGAATTGAAATAGAAAAGTCCCTTATGGGGCTTTTTTTTATGTAATTTTGTCAGATACTAGGCTAGTTATGCCCTGAAATGTAAACTGGAATGCCTTTTGCTTGGTCAATAGACATAAAAAACAAAAATCCAACCGCTGCTACATAGTATAAAAAGCGGTTTATCCATATTTAAGAGAGTAGTATGAGTTTTATAAATTCGGTATTAAAGGTATTCGTTGGCGATAAATCGCAAAAAGATGTCAAAGAGCTGCAACCAATGGTCGATCAGATCAAATCGTTCGAAGCGGCTATTGAAAGTTTGAGCCATGACGAACTTCGTGGCAAAACAGTAGAATTCAAGGCAAAGATCAAAGAAGACCTAAAAACGGTTGACGATAAAATAGAATCTTTGACAGAAGAAGTAAAGGCTTCTGATGATATTGATAAGAACGAAGATATTTACTCAGAGATAGATAAACTAAAAGAAGAAGCCTATACGATTTCAGAAGAGACCTTATTGGCTATTTTACCCGAGGCCTTTGCCGTAGTCAAGGAGACCGCAAAGCGTTTTGTCAACAACCCGACTATTGAAGTCACTGCTTCTGAATATGACCGTGAACTTTCAGGAAGCAAAGATTACGTGACCCTAGATGGCGTCAATGCCCTATGGAGCAATTCTTGGGATGCCGCAGGTAAAGAGGTAACTTGGGATATGGTTCATTATGACGTACAGCTCATTGGCGGTATCGCTTTACATCAAGGTAAGGTCGCAGAGATGCATACCGGCGAAGGAAAGACCTTGGTAGCTACCCTACCTCTTTATTTGAATGCCTTAACTGGCAATGGTGCACATCTTGTTACAGTTAATGATTATTTGGCCAAACGTGATAGTGCTTGGATGGCTCCTATCTTTCAATTTCATGGTCTTTCTATAGATTGTATCGATCACCACAAACCCAATTCAGATGGTAGAAAGGCGGCATACAATGCAGATATTACCTATGGTACCAATAACGAATTCGGTTTTGATTATCTGCGTGATAATATGGCGCATACCCCAAAAGATCTGGTGCAACGCCCACATAACTACTCTATTGTAGATGAGGTCGATTCGGTATTGATCGATGATGCCCGTACGCCCCTGATTATTTCAGGCCCCGTACCAGAAGGAGACCGCCATGAATTTAACGAGCTAAAACCAAAAGTAGGCGAGATCGTTCAGAAGCAACGACAACATTTGACGGGCGTTTTGGCCGAAGCAAAAAAAATGATTGCCTCAGGAGATACTAAAGAAGGAGGATTTTTATTGTTACGGGTTCACAGAGGTTTGCCCAAAAACAAACCACTTATCAAATTCTTGAGTGAAGAAGGGGTAAAACAATTGCTTCAAAAGACCGAGAATTTTTATATGCAAGACAACAATCGTGAAATGCCAAAAGTGGATGAAGATCTGTTGTTCGTAATCGATGAGAAGAACAATCAAATAGAGCTCACTGACAAAGGTGTTGATTATATCTCAGGAGAAGAAAATAGAGATTTCTTTGTAATGCCCGATATTGGTGGTGAAATCGCCCTAATAGAAAACCAGAACCTAGACATTGAAAAAGAGGCTGAACTGAAAGAAGAACTCTTTAAAGACTTTACTATAAAGAGTGAGCGTATTCACACCATGAGCCAGTTGTTGAAGGCCTACACGCTTTTTGAAAAAGATGTGGAATATGTGGTGATGGATAATAAAGTGATGATCGTAGACGAACAAACAGGCCGTATTATGGATGGTCGCCGCTATTCTGATGGCCTACATCAAGCCATAGAGGCAAAAGAGAACGTAAAGATCGAGGCCTTGACACAGACCTTTGCTACCGTCACCCTTCAGAACTATTTTAGAATGTACAGAAAATTGTCAGGTATGACGGGTACCGCAATTACAGAAGCAGGTGAATTATGGGAAATATACAAGTTGGATGTGATGGAGATTCCTACCAACCGCCCCATCGCCCGTGATGATAGAAACGATTTGATCTACAAGACCAAACGTGAAAAATACAATGCCATTATTGACGAGGTCACACAATTGTCGCAATCAGGTAGACCGGTTTTGATCGGTACCACATCGGTTGAAATTTCTGAATTGCTATCTCGAATGTTGAACATTCGCAAAGTACCTCATAATGTATTGAACGCAAAACTTCATAAAAAAGAGGCCGATGTCGTTGCCGAAGCAGGTAAGGCCGGTATTGTGACCATTGCGACCAACATGGCAGGCCGTGGTACTGATATTAAACTTTCAAATGAGGTAAAAGAAGCAGGTGGGCTGGCCATTGTAGGTACCGAACGCCATGATTCAAGACGTGTCGACAGGCAATTGAGAGGTCGTTCAGGCCGTCAAGGAGATACAGGAAGCTCACAGTTCTATGTCTCTTTAGAAGATAACCTAATGCGTTTGTTCGGTTCTGATCGAGTAGCGAAAATGATGGATAAAATGGGCCTTGAAGAAGGCGAGGTCATTCAGCATTCAATGATGACAAAATCTATTGAACGAGCGCAGAAAAAAGTAGAGGAAAACAACTTTGGCGTACGAAAACGTTTGTTGGAATACGATGATGTGATGAACGCCCAAAGAGAAGTAGTCTATAAAAGAAGACGTCACGCCCTGCAGGGAGAACGGTTAAAAGTAGATATCGCCAATATGGTCTATGACACTTGTGAGATAATTACAGAACAGAACAAAGTGGCCAATGATTATAAAAACTTTGAGTTTGAACTGATCAAATATTTCTCGTTAGCTTCTCCTGTTAGTGAAGAGGAGTTCGAAAAGCAAGGAGTACAAGAAATATCGAATACCATCTACAAGGCGACCTACGATCATTATCAAGAAAAGATAAAACGCAATGCAGAAACGGCCTTTCCGGTAATCAAAAAAGTATATGAGGACAGTGCCAACAAGTTCGAGCGTATCGTAGTGCCTTTTACCGATGGAATAAAAACACTCAATGTGGTCACCAACCTTCAAGATGCCTATGAAAGTGACGGAGAACAATTGGTCACCGATTTTGAGAAAAATATCTCTTTGGCAATAATCGATGACTCATGGAAAACCCATTTGCGCAAGATGGATGAGCTGAAACAATCGGTCCAATTGGCCGTACATGAACAAAAAGACCCCTTGTTGATCTATAAGTTCGAAGCCTTTGAGCTTTTCAAGGGCATGATCGAGAAGGTGAACAAAGAAATAATATCCTTTCTGTTCAAAGGAGAATTACCAAGCGGTAATCCCAATGAAATTCAAGAGGCCGGCACTGTGCGTAGACCTAAGGAAGATTTACAGACCAGCAAAGAAGAGATTCCGAACAGTGATGAAAGAGCAGCTCAAAGTAGAGCTATAGGTCAAAATCAAGGTGGAAGACCTTCGGTTACCGAAACCATTGTGCGTGAAACAAGAAAAATAGGTCGTAACGATCGGGTTACAATCAAAAACGTCATGTCGGGCGAAAGCAAAACCGTAAAATACAAACAGGCAGAACCCCTGATCAGTAAAGGAGAATGGGTTTTGACAGAAGATTGAACACATACATTTTCAAGATAGTATGAACGGCGACCAGTTTTGGCTGCCGTTTTTTTTGCCCATAAAATCTTTTTGTGAGCAACGTTTTTTCTTCCAGAAAAGCCAAGCAGTTATACCGAACTCTTTGAATACTGATTTCTTCAGAAAATAATCGATACCTTATATAAGGCAATCAACCATTTTTGACCATGACAACTTCTATGCGTAAATTTCTTTCTTCAATAAGTATGTTGGCAGCAAGTACTGCCATGCCATGCCATTGCATGCATTTACCTTTGATACAACCAAAAAATTAAAAAATAGCTCTGATTGGTACGGGTATTCGTGGTACTACCTTTTGGGGAAAACGTTTGGTAGATGAATATTCTGATATTTTGGAATTCGTGGGTCTTAGCGATATCAACCCGAGCCGATTGCAGTATGGAAAAGAATATATTGGCACCTCTTGCCCTACTTTTGCCAATTTTGAAGATATGGTGACAACCACAAAACCTGATTTGATTATCGTGATTACGAAAGATTCGACCCACCATGAATTTATCATAAAGGGCCTAGAAATGGGTTGTGATGTATTGACCCAAAAGCCTTTGACCACAGATGAGACCAAATGCCAAAAAATGTTGGATGCCGAGAAAAAATCGAACAAAAATTTGATTGTAGGTTTTAATTATAGATGGTCGCCTTATACAACCAAGACAAAAGAATTGTTGATGAAAAAATCAATAAGAAAATTGGTGTCCGTTGATTTTCACTGGTACTTGAATACCTATCACGGTGCTTCTTATTTTAGAAGGTGGCACGGACAAATGGAGAGCGGAGGGTCATTGTGGGTACATAATGCGGGATAAACTCTGAACCCAGTGAGGTATTCGCGTATGGTGACTTAGGGTTTTATGGGAAAAATGGGCCTTTTCGTGGAAAAAATTGCAGAAATTGTGACCATACGAGCGAATGTGATTTCTATTTTGATATTACCAAAGATGAGAATTTAATGAAACTGTACGTGGATCATGAGCATGAAGACGGTTATATACGTGACAATTGTTTGTTTCGTGAAGAAATCGATATTTATGATAAAATGTCGGCACAACTGAAATACGCCGATAATACCGTATTGAACTATTCATTGACCACCTACTCTCCTATAGAAGGTTGGCGGGTAGCTTTCAATGGTACAGAAGGTCGTATTGAAGCGTGGCTACATATTCCCTATCAGAAGAATGAGACTATCAGTCAAAAGGATGCCCATGCCAATGAAATGAATCAATTGGGTAGAGATGCCTTTGATATAGAACCCATTATAGTACATAAACTTTGGAACGAGTATGAGACCTTAGATGTGATTTCAGAAAAACCAGGACACGGGGGCGGAGACAAACGCTTGCAAGACAAAATATTCATAACTCTTGATGTAGAAGACGAATTTGGTAGAGCCGCTGGTGTTCGCGATGGTGCCATGTCGATTCTTATAGGCATTGCAGCAAGGCGGAGTATAAAAAAAGTGGAAAGGCTATCAAAACAGCTGACCTAACCGATTTAAAACCCAAAGCAGTACGCTCGTAACTCCTTGATTTACTAGTGAATAAGAGCCGCCAAGCCAATTAGGAAGTGTCTACCTGTTTTTTTGAAACTTTAGTGCGAAAAATTATACTTGCCATAAATTCGAATATTTGCGAAAACATTTTTAGCTTTACAGCACCAAAATTTCTTTTAATAAATAGGGATCGACCCGTTTTAGGAAACCATTTATTTAAAATTGCATCATGCAAAAAAGTAAGAAACTGGAAGAAAGGCTGGAAAGCAAGGCACGTTTGGTTCTTAAAATCAATTATTTCACATCGGGGTTTTCATTGGTTTTTGCGTGTATATGCCTATTTCTTATTGATATTACCAGGGTTATCCCTTTCGTTTTCCTCACTTTTGGCGTGCTGAACCTAATAAGTACCATACTCTATTATTACCATAAAAGCTTGACAATCACCTACAATGTAGTTTCTATTTTGACGCTTACCGGGGCTATCATTATCACTTTGTACAGTGGGGGCATCAATAGTCCGTTTATTTTTGTTCTTGCACTTATAGTGGTTGCGGGTTACGTTACTACAAAGGCGTATGGTTCGCTATATTTAAACTTGAACCTTTTGATTATCGTACTCATCTATTCTCAGAGTATTGCAGATTTTAGCTTCGCCACCAACGTAGTACCTGAACATTCTAAAGACATTTTCGCCTTGTTGAGCGTATTGTTCTCTGTTTATATTTTGGGCGGGGTATTTGGAAAAAACTTACTTCATGCGCACCACAACCTGCATAAGACCAAAGATCAGCTCGAAAAAAAAATCGATGAAAAGGAAACCTTGCTTAAAGAAGTGCACCACAGGGTAAAGAACAATCTACAGACTGTTTCAAGTTTATTGAGCCTGCAGGCTAGAAATAGCAATGACAAGGATGTTAAAGAAATATTGAAGAACAGTCAGAATAGGGTTATTTCAATGGCCATGGTGCATGAGATGTTATATATGCGAGAAGATATTTCTAAAATAGGTTATAAATCGTACGTACAGGAGCTCGCCGAATATCTGGTGCGATCAATAAAGGGCACAAATAAAAATATTACCCTTGATATTGATATACCCGATGTACGATTGAATATCGATACCGCTATTCCGCTTGGCCTTTTAATTAACGAGGCCGTTACCAATGCCTTAAAATATGGTATTGTTGATGACAGCAAAGGGCATATTTTCATAAAATTGAGAAAGGGAGACTATGATGAGTACCTACTGAATATTGGAGACAATGGTGTTGGCTATTCAGAGATCATCAATTTTAAGACCACCAAATCTCTTGGTCTAAAACTAATACACAATCTCGCTCGACAACTTCGTGGATCGATAATCAAGGATCTCAGTAAGAAAGGAACGCACTACATTGTAAAGTTCAAAGAAATAAAACAAAAGATTCCCTCTTTTGCTTGATTTTTTTTAGAAGTCTAGTTTTTCTGATGTGATCAACCTTACCTATTCGTTGAACTGTATTCATAACTCACTAGTATGGAACATTGGTACGGACTGCCTGAAGCCCTGCTCAATGACCGCACTGTACAAGATTACCCTTTGTATTACAATTACCAGAACGAACAAGATCGTTTCGAAAATGCTGGAAAATTATGGGCGCAGGCAGCAAAACCCTATTCAGAACATTGGGAAAAGGTGATGACCGAACTCTTAGAACTTGATTTCACCTTAGACCCTACGTTCAACATCTACGAAGCCAGTCGTGACCTGCAACGTGCAAGACGTGCCGAATGGCACGAAGAGTATACCTTGCCCTCTTTATGGAGGTTCTATCAACCCAGTAGAATATCGCACGGATCTTACTGGCACGATTGAGGTACCGAACAAGAAGTGGCCTGGAAAGAAAATTACAGACTATGGATGACCTTCATCAACGAATACAAAAATCGAGGTGGGCGTGTGACCGCTGGATCCGATTCGGGTTTTATATTTCAATTGTACGGTTTTGCTTATATACGAGAACTCGAATTGATACGCGAGGCCGGTTTCCATCCCTTAGAAGTCATTCGATCAGCAACCTTAAACGGCGCCGAAGCTTTGGGTATGGATGATACGATCGGTTCCGTGGGCATTGGTAAACTTGCCGATTTTGTCATTGTAGACGCAAACCCGTTAAAAAATTTAAAGGTGTTGTACGGCATAGGTGCTATAAAACTGACCAAGGATAATAAAGTAATTTGCGAAGGCGGAGTAAAATACACCATTAAATATGGGGTCATCTACGATGAAAAAGCCCTATTACAAGAAGTAAAAGAAATGGTAGCCACCAAAAAATCAAAAACAGGATACAAAATAGTGCAACCCGGCATCAAAGAGTAAAAAAAAGTACAGGCAATATTACCTGCGAACCCTAATTTTTATAGGACGTAAAGTAGCCTTTGGCTTCTTTGAAACAAAAATCAAAGCACCTAATAAAATTGCAGGAATCAATAGTGTAAATAAAATCATGGTAATAGGTTTTAGACAATGTTTTTATATTTTAAGCCATTTTGGCCTTATCTCGTTTAGTTGTAAAAGCCAACGCTTTTTTTATTCTAGAGTTTTTGAATTTGTATAAGCGAGCAATGCTATTTTTGTTCGCTGCTTCATTTTCAATATGATTGGCATCAATAACAATGCCACTATCCAAAACAGTGCCCATTTTAGAAAATTCAATTTGATTATGGCTTTCGATATTAAGACTAGGGTGTTGATGACCATTTTCTGTATTTGCTAGAGAAGCAGTCACGAACGAAAGAACGAATAGCAAGGTTAAAATAAACTTCATTGTATTGATTTTGGGTTATATAAAGATAACCGCGTGTTGATCCAAAAATGGCTATAACTCGTTGAAATTCAATTCTATTCGCTATTCGGCAATAATTAAGATGAAGTGATTAAAATGCTCGATGACCGCATTGAGTGCCAAAAACAACTTATCGGTTTCATAGGTTTTTAATCGAGATTTTTCAATGTTTTTTCTTCGGAAGAATCACTACTTTTAGAAAAGAATAACTCAAGACGAGTGCTCTAAGTGAAAACACCTATCAACTAAAAAAATGGAAATAACAAAATACGAGCAAGTCTGGAAACTGTGGATGCAATTCGAAGAAGGCCTAAAATACTATATGTTGAAAAAACTGGGTGATGCTACCGCAACCCATGACCTACATCATGAGGTTATGCTCAAAATTCATAAATCATGTTGTAGCGGTAAAGAAATAGGCAACATTAAATCATGGATATATCAAATAGCTAATCATACCATTACAGATCATTATAGAGATCAAAAGAGAATTCAGAACGGAAAGACGTATAGTATCGACAGCACCTTAGAAAACAAATATGTTGAAATGTCGGCATTTATCGAACCGCTTCTTGGTTGTTTGCCCGAAAAATATGCAGAACCCTTGCTACTATCAGATATTAAGGGCTTGAAATTACAGGAAATCGCCGATAGGTTGTCTTTGAGCCTACCGGCTACAAAGAGCAGAGTACAACGTGCGCGAAAATTACTGAAAACAGAGATCCACGCTTGCTTTGTTCTCGATGTGGACGAAAAATCAGGACTTATTGATTTTTCGTTAAAAGAAGAATGTCGCTCCCTACAAAGATTTTCCGAAGAAAAAAACGGAGAATGTTGCATCTTTTTTGAAGCTTCCCCGTCTTAGGGGTATATTTTTAACATTCAATTACTAAGAAACATGAAAAAAGTATCAAATAAAATACTGTTGACATTACTGATCGCTTTGATTTGTTCAATCAGCTATGCACAAAAATCGCCTATTCAGACTATACATAAGATAGAGGAAGTTACCAACCGCTATAAAGAGCTCTCAAGCCTTAACAGTGAAGAAAGAAATGAATATAGCGCACTTGATACCATTAGCTTTCCAACAGATATGTACAATCGGTACGCGCAGGCACTGACCATGTCAAAACCCGTTTACCTAACATCTTCGCAAGTCGATTTTTTGGTAAATGCCGTAGAGTTTCCTGCCAATAGCTCAGAACAAACCCGTGCAGAACTTGATTTTCTCTTAGAATTACAAAAAAACAGAACCGAAGAACAAACCGAAAGGGTAATGGATCTTGCCCACATTGGGTATTGGCCAGAAGTCAATATTCTAAAAAGCCATCCTAAGTACCAAAAAAACCTAGATGACCTATTCTTCGAATTAAAAGAAGTAGTGGGCGAAAAGGCCAGTGCCGCGAACTACCCTTTTACCGCAAAATTGTTACAGGGAATTATGAACGATATGCGTTTAATGGAGTTTGCCGTAAAATATCATTTACTACGACCAAGACCCTATATACTTGAAACCAAACTAGAACCTCTACAGATCATGGGTTCGCCCTCGTTTGCAAGTGGGCATACTTTATGGGCCTATATACAGGCATATACCTTGAGCGAATTGATACCCGAAAAAAGAGAGGGGTTTATCGCTCTAGCTTATGAATTGGGTATGTCAAGAGAGATCATGGGAGTACACTACCCAAGTGATGAAGAGATCGCTAGACAATTAGCACATCGTATGGTCGAATTGATGTGGCATACAGAAAAATTTCAAAAAGATTTTAAAAGAGCCAAAGAAGAGTGGAAGTAGTGGTCAACGTTGGTAATTTGAAATTTCAAAAAAAAAGCAGTTGTAATTGTAGGAAGCTTACAGTTCAACTATGGTACGTTGCGGATATTTTCGCAGAAAACCGTCTTCTGCAGCATAAAATTGGCAAAATTGCGCTGATTTTCGTTTAAGAAATCCGCCACAATGGATTAAATGTTTTTTATGAATTCCGTTTATCCAAGTACCGGTATATTCTGTAAAACCTCGTTTACAATCCTTACACTTATATTTTCGACATCCCTTATCTTTTCCATTCTTACAAAAATCGAAACCCTTACAATGAGGACATTCCGCTCTTTTGTCATCAAGTGCATCTCCTCTTAATTTCAACAAAGAAGAATAACCTGATGCTATTTATGACCTATTTAAATCTGGTCAACAATGATTGTTTATTCGAGTCTGACAGGTTTGAAAAATAAGCGAGTATCTGTTTGTTGCCCATAATTATAAGTTTTCTCTAAGATACGAAAATATCATCGCAAATTATTGGTTGAGCCATTAACTTGAAAGCTGCTGTAGATCATCTACAGAGAAAAGAAGAAGTTGCTGTTATGATGTATGACATCATGGGTAGAATGGTAAGTATGCCAAGAACCTTTAATGTTGTTAACGGAAAAGCTATCATTCACTTAGATCTTAATTATTTACCAGCGGGTAAATATATAGTAAGAGCTCAAGGGCCAACATGGTCTGACAGTAAGAATATAATAGTGAGGTAATAGTAAACACCTTTTATATAAGAAAATTAAGGCTGCCTGAATGGGCAGCCTTTTTTTGTTATGATTTGTTACTTTTGGTGAGACGCAAGATTAGCTGTGTAATCACCCGTTTTTATGCTGTAATTATAATGCTTTCATTCATTTCTCTCTTTCTTGGTTTCTTTCTTTCTTTCTTTCTTGGTTTCTAGAAGTAGTTTTTTATAAAATCATATAGTAATGAAATGACAAAAAAAAAGACCGTCGATTACCGACGGTCCTTTTTTAAAAATGAGCAACACTTGCTTAAAATTTGTAATTCAAAGATAAGTTTAACATAGTACCCAATTGACTAAAATGGTACCCATCATAAGTCATTTGAGAATACCGTTGGTTAAACGTAATTAAATTTGATTGATTTTTTATTTGAGCTGCATCAGCGATTATTGCTTCTCCTGCGGCATTTTCAGCTTTAAAGCTCCACTCTGGTAATACATTCAATAAATTATTGATATTTAACGCTAATGTAAATTTATCGGTAGCGTTATAAGTAATACCCAAATCAGTAACGATTTTAGGTGTAAACTCTGTTCTCAAATCTGCACTCATACCTTGTTGTTTGAACGTTGTTTTTCCAAAATAGGTATTGTGCAAAGAGAAGCCAAATTTTCCTAAATCGTAGTTAGCGCCTAAAATCCATTTTGTTATTGGGCGCGAAGTAAAGAACAAAGCTTCTTGTGTTTCATTTACTACTGATTGGCCCGCTTGTTCAACCAAAGTTGGGTTGTTAACAGCTCCGTCTCGTTCGTTTTGAATGGTATAATTACCTGATAAATTAAAACCAAGCGTGCCACCTCCTAATGAAATATTATTATAACCAATAACCACATCTACACCTGATGTTTTGGTATCTATAGCATTAGCAAAGAAACTAATATCAGAAAGGTTGTTACTGCTTAAAATGGCATCTAAAGCAGTGTTTCCGGCATCAGTTGGCCCTATTTCGGTACTTAGTACAATACGATCTTTTACTGAAATATTATAGTAATCAAACGTATAGCTAAAGTTATTGTTGATTTTACCACCAAAACCAACTGTAAAGTTAGTTGAAGTTTCAGCATCTAATTGTGGTATGCCTAACAATTGCGCTTGTGACGACACATTATTAATTAAACCACCCACTTGAATACCTTGCCCAGGCACAAAACTATATTGTGCTTTTTGGGTGTAAATTTGATGTAGGGTAGGGGCTCTGAAACCAGAAGAGATTGACCCTCTTAACGTAAATGCATCGCTTACTTTGAAGCGTGAACTGACTTTGTACACAAAAGCGTTGCCAAAATCAGAATAATCTTCAGCTCTAACCGTACCACTCAGTAAAAAGGCGTCAGTTACATCATAATCTAAACTAAAATAACCACCAATGTTATAGCGATTGAATTTACCAGAATTTTGTGGTGAGGCACCAGCGAATGAATCAGGGCCACCACCATCGTAAGAAGAGAGTTCACCTTCGATAATTTCAAAAGTTTCTGTTCTAAACTCAGCACCAATACCAATACTTATTTTATCTGATAAAACTCGTGAGACATCTATATTGCCAACATTGTGCGAGAAACGCGTTCCTCCTGGGTCAAAAGACTGTTGACTGTTTTCACGATATAACTGAGAACCTTCTGTTAGTTCACCATCATCAACTGTTCCATTACCATTTGCATCAACCCAAGTTGAGGGTGAGAATACTACGTTTCTGTTATGTGTATCGTTTATTTTATACGTTTGTAAGTTTCCTCCTGTGGTGAAACTTAAATCAACATTCCAGTCATTGATATTAGATTTAAAACCAACAGTACCGTTGTAGTCACTTAACAGACCTTCGAAGGTAGGTACATAACCATCGTATTCTCCTCCTGGCCCATTAGGAAAGAAGTCTGCCAAGTACGGAAAATCAGCTTCTGTTCTCCAATAGGGTGTTCTGTAATTCGCAAAGCTATTAACAGATTTATACACATAAGCAGCATTTGCATATAACTGCGTATTGTCACTTAAATCATAGCCTAGATTGACTGAAAATTTGGCAGCAGCCGTTTCTGGTGCACCATTGATATTACCAGCGTCTGGCCTTCTAGATAAAAACTCTTGAACATCTGCAATGTCTGCGCCAAAATCACCAGCTTCACCTTCAGCATCTACTGTTCCTGGTCTATTTGTCAAGTTAACTTTTGATAAGTCAATAGTATAATTGATAAAACCTTTATCATCACCTATAGTAGAACCATTATTTACAGCTATGCCAAACATTTCACCATCACCTTCTGACGTGATACCCGTTCGTATAGTGGCTGAGCCTTCACTTGGGCTCGTTTTTAAAATAATATTCATTACACCGGCGATGGCATCAGAACCATATTGAGCAGATGCGCCATCACGTAAAATCTCTACCCTTTTTATAGCATCGATAGGAATAGCAGAAATATCAGCACCAGTTTCTCCACGGCCTGGAGAGGTTTGTGTATACAAGAGCGCACTTAAGTTCTTTCTTTTTCCATTAATCAAAATCAAAGTTCTACTGGGCCCCATATTACGTATTTCGTACGGGTCTAACAATGATGTTGCATCATTTACAGGCGTTTGAACGGTGTTAAATGATGGAATTCTATATTGTAGTGCTTTGTCAAAGGTTACTTGACCTGTTGAGGTCAATTCTTTTACGCCAACTACATCAACAGGTAAAGGAGTATCTGCATTACTACGAGGGGCTGTTCTTGATCCTACTACGATAAATTCTTCTAATTGAACGCCTTCTGAAAGTTTAACGTCAATTGAAGAACGGCCTCCAATTTTTTCTTCCACATTACCGAAACCGATATAACTAAATACCAAGGTAGAATTATCATCAGCAGTAATTTCGTAATTACCATCAAAATCAGTGGTAGTGCCGTTAGTAGTGCCTTTTTCTACAATATTTACACCTGCAAGAGGCACTCCCTTTTCATCGGTTATCGTACCTGTTACCGTACTTTGATATACTGAATATTCGTTCTCAGCATTTGAAATTGGCATTTCATTGGTTTCCTTCGCAAAACCTAAAGCAGCCATCGAGAAAAACAGCGTTGCGATAAAATGTTTGAATAGAGTTCTTTTTTTCATTTTTTTTAAATTTATATTAAGATTAGTTATTTACTATATGAGTCCTTTAAATTTTATTTATACCCTAATAAATTAACATTTTTTTAAATATTTTAGTAAAACCACGCTTTTGAGTGGTTTATTTATTGAGGTTTTGGGTTTCATTTATTTAAATACTTGCTCCCATAAGCCTGCTATTATAGTCGCTTAAAATTTATTTTCTAGTCTGTTTTTTATGGTTTGTAATATCAAACTAAAACCAATCTTTAGGGCTGTTTAAAAAAAATCATTTGACTTAGGCATATTACCAAGAGTGCTAAAGTAAGTAAATTTGGGGAACAAAAGATGAATATTATGGAGCAAAGATTCAAGAGCCTGTCCCTTTTCGATTTCAGGGAGCGTTTTACCGATGTCGATAGCTGTCTGGCCCATCTTTCGGATGTCAAATGGGGAATGGGCTAATAAGTGCCGCAAATGTGGTCATGAGAATTATTGCAAGGGGGGCGGTGCCGAACATTCCCGTCAATGTACATCGTGCCGGTACGACGAATTCCCCACGGCCAATACGCTTTTCCATCAAATAAAGTTCGATCTTCTCAAGGCGTTCTATATCGTATACTTTGTATCGACCAACAAAAAGGGCATCACTTCGATCGAACTTGCACGCAAACCGGCTCTAAGGCAGAAGACCTGTTGGCCCTTTAAACGCAAGGTGATGAAGGCGATGAAAAGTTCTGGAAACTACCCGATAACCGGTACGGCCGAAGTGGACGAGACCGTTTTCGGCGGATAGGGGGAAGGTGGCCGGGGCAGGCAGAACAACAACAAGAAGCTCGTGGTGGTGGGCATCGAGAAGAAAAGGGGTTGTACACGGGTGATGCCCGATGCGAGTGCCGCTTCCCTGGGCCAGAGTGACCACCGACCAATGGACGGGACATGCCCCCTTGGAGAAGCGATATGGGAACATGAAACGCATTCCCTCCGGTAAAAAAAGGAAGGAACTTCCCCAACCTGCACAGGGTGATCATGATGCTGAAGGCATGGCTCAGGGGCATGTACCACCATGTATGGCACCTACCAAGACTATGACTATCTGAACGAATACTGCTACCGGTTCAACAGGAGCTTTGTGAAGAAAGGGATATTCGATAACCTTATGGCAAAGATGGTGACCACTGCCCCTGCTATATCAAAAACATTAATGTTTAAGCGCCTAAGTCAATTAATCAAAAAAAACCGCAATCTTTTATTTAGATTGCAGTTTTTTTATTCCTAAATTTGTCTAGATGAAAACTAATGATAATGTCATTGTGATCAATATTGTCCCTAACAAGGGGTGATATGGATTTTCGTTGACAAGAAAGCCTGTATCAGATACATTTGATACAGGCTTTTTTTATTCTTGCAGATTCTCTTTGTATGGGAATTACGTGGCTTTGTCAAGACTTTGACAGTATTGAATATGGTATGAAATAGTATGTTATGTCGCTGACAATCAATACATTGTCTAGTTTTGTACGCCATTGGATTTATGTCTGGTAAAATTGTTGAAATCGCAAGGCTTTATAAAGAATTATATTTGTTGATAGCCCATGTAAAACTGATTTTCAAAACACTAGAAGCATATTGATGAAATTGAACAAGTACAGTAAAAATGTAACCCAAGACCCAACGCAGCCAGCTGCCCAAGCCATGTTGTATGCTATTGGTTTAAAAGAAGATGATCTAAAAAAACCTTTGATAGGTATTGGCAGTACGGGCTATGAGGGCAACCCTTGTAACATGCACCTGAACGATTTGGCTCAAGAGGTAAAAAAAGGAACCAATGAAGGTGGGCTCATTGGTCTTGTGTTCAATACAATTGGCGTTAGCGACGGAATTTCAATGGGTACCTACGGCATGCGATACTCCTTGCCCTCGCGCGATATTATTGCAGATTCTATGGAGACCGTTGTGCAGGCCATGAACTATGATGGTTTAGTCACCGTGGTAGGCTGTGACAAAAATATGCCCGGTGCCCTGATGGCAATGATACGTTTGGATCGCCCTTCGGTATTGGTCTATGGCGGTACTATTGCATCGGGTTGTTTTAAAGATAAAAAATTGGATATCGTCTCGGCTTTTGAAGCGTGGGGCGAGAAGGTTGCGGGCACTATGAACGAGGCCGATTATAAAGGCGTTATTCAAAATGCGTGTCCCGGTGCTGGGGCCTGTGGCGGTATGTATACTGCCAATACCATGGCATCGGCCATTGAAGCCTTGGGTATGGCATTGCCGTACAACTCATCAAATCCCGCTTTAGTAACGGCCAAAAAAGATGATGGTGTCAATTCAGGTAAAGCCTTACGGTATCTTTTGGAAAACGATATTAAACCAAGCGATATCATTACAAGAAAATCTTTGGAAAACGCTGTTCGTCTATTGACACTTTTAGGTGGATCTACGAATGCCGTACTGCATTTTTTAGCTATTGCAAAAGCAATTGAAATTGAATTTACGTTGGATGATTTTCAGAAGATAAGTGATACGACTCCGCTATTGGCCGATTTAAAACCCAGCGGAAAATATTTAATGGAAGACCTGCACCGAGTTGGAGGCATCCCTGCTGTGATGAAGTTTATGCTTGAAAATGGGATGCTTCACGGTGATTGCCTGACCGTTACCGGAAAAACGATTGCTGAAAACCTAAAGGAAGTACCTGGGCTAAAGAAAGGCCAACAGATAATAAAACCCCTAAATACGCCAATCAAAGAAACAGGTCACTTACGTATTCTATACGGAAACCTCGCAGAAGAAGGAGCCGTTGCCAAAATAACAGGTAAGGAAGGACTTTATTTCTCTGGCCCTGCCAAGGTATATGAAGATGAGTTTTTGGCAAATGCAGGAATCGGAAGGGGAGAAGTGAAAAAAGGCAATGTTGTGGTCATTCGGTTTGAAGGGCCAAAAGGAGGGCCAGGAATGCCCGAAATGCTAAAACCCACCGCAGCCATTATGGGAGCTGGGCTGGGTAAAGAAGTTGCCCTGATCACTGATGGGCGTTTTTCAGGAGGCACCCATGGTTTCGTGGTAGGTCATGTTTGCCCTGAAGCACAAGAAGGCGGTACCATTGCCTTGTTGAAAGACGGCGATATCATTACTATTGATGCTGAAAAAAATCAGATCTCCGTCGATTTGACCGAAGAAGAGATTCAATCGCGAAGAGCCAATTGGGTACAACCGCCATTAAAAGTAAGAAAAGGAAGTTTATACAAATATGCTAAAACGGTATCCTCGGCCTCACAAGGTTGCGTTACCGATGAACTATAGTTATGGAAAAACTAAAAAACAAAGAGGCCAAAACGAGCAAAAAGACCACGGTGAAAATCAGTGGTGCCGAAGCCATAATCCATTGTTTGTTGGCCGAAGGTGTTGATTTGTTATATGGCTATCCTGGGGGTGCGATTATGCCCGTTTATGATGAGCTGTACAAGTTTCAAGACAAACTAACGCATATATTGGTGCGCCATGAACAAGGTGCCACTCACGCAGCTCAGGGCTACGCGAGGGTTTCCGGCAAGGTAGGGGTTGCTATGGCCACCTCGGGCCCGGGCGCTACGAATTTGGTGACAGGTTTGGCCGATGCGCAAATCGATTCCACGCCCATGGTCTGTATTACTGGCCAAGTGCCAAGACACCTATTGGGTTCAGATGCATTTCAAGAAACCGATATTATAGGAATTTCGACCCCGGTCACTAAATGGAACTATCAAGTAACCAAGGCCTCCGAAATACCTGAAATAATGGCCAAGGCATTTTATATCGCAAGATCTGGTAGACCCGGACCTGTTTTGGTCGATATTACCAAGAATGCCCAATTCGATGAATTTGAATTCTCCTATGAGCCTTGCAAAGGGGTCCGCAGTTATGTTCCCGTGCCAAAACCAGATTTGAAATCGATCGAAACAGCTGCCGAATTGATAAATAAGGCCAAAAAACCTTTTATTGTCTTTGGGCAAGGTGTGATTTTAGGGGAAGCCGAAGAGCAGCTGAAATCTTTAGTTGAAAAGGCCGGAATTCCTGCAGCATGGACGATTTTAGGACTCTCTGCCTTGAATACAGACCATCCTCTGAATGTAGGTATGGTAGGTATGCACGGTAATTACGCTCCAAATTTGCTGACCAATGAATGTGATTTATTGATCGCCATCGGTATGCGTTTTGATGATCGGGTCACAGGTAATTTAGATTCTTATGCAAAACAGGCCAAGGTCATCCATTTTGATATAGATCCTGCCGAAATCAATAAGAACGTCAAAGTTGATGTCGCTGTTTTGGGCAATGCCAAAGAAACCTTAGATCTGTTGCTTCCTTTGGTCAAAGAGAACAAACACGAAACATGGCATGACGAATTTAAGGCCAATTACAAAATTGAGTTCGATACCGTCATAGTAAATGATATCCATCCAAAGAAAGAAGGTTTGACGATGGGCGAGGTTATAGAGGAAATCAATATAGCCTCAAAGAACAAGGCCGTAATCGTTAGCGATGTAGGCCAACATCAAATGATGACATGCCGCTACGCTAAGTTTTCACAGAGTAAGAGCAATATCACTTCAGGTGGGTTAGGTACTATGGGTTTTGCCCTACCAGCGGCTATTGGTGCGAAAATGGGAGCTATGGATCGTGAGGTGGTCGCTATCATTGGTGACGGCGGGTATCAGATGACCATTCAAGAACTGGGTGTTATATTTCAACATAAGATACCTGTAAAGATCGTAGTGTTGAACAATAGCCATTTGGGTATGGTGCGGCAGTGGCAAGAACTGTTCTTTGAGAGTAGGTATGCCTCAACGGTAATGACCAACCCTGACTTTGTGAAAATTGCCGAAGGCTATCATATCGAGGCAAAACGGGTTAGTGAACGAAAAGATATGAAAGCGGCTGTTCAAGAGATGGTGGTTTCGAAAGAGCCGTATTTCTTGGAAGTTTGTGTAGAGAAAGAAGAAAACGTATTTCCCATGATTCCGTCAGGGGCTTCGGTTTCTGATGTTAGGTTAAAATAGAGGCCTACAAGGTCTAAGATGAATTACAGTGAAAATGAACGATTCGAATATATTGGACATCCCAAAAAAGCCATCAGAAGATAATGGAAAAATCAAAAGAAGTTGGGTTTACCATGCCTTCTGATTTGTTTATAGGTACTATGCTCAAAACATTGATAGCATCGAAGCCGAAGGGCTTTTTCTTGGAATTTGGAACGGGTATCGGACTTTCTTTATCATGGATGATGGACGGAATGGATGCCGGTTCAAAATCGATTGCCATAGATAACGATTTTGAATTAATCGAAATCGCAAAAGAATATTTTGGAAAGGACAAAAGGGTTGAAACTCTATGTCAAGACGGAAGTGAATGGATAAAAAATCACAAGGGAGGTAGGTTTGATCTCATTTTTGCCGATGCATGACCCGGTAAGTACAGTAAAATAAATGAAATATTGAATTTGGTCAAGGTAAACGGTTTTTATGTCATAGATGATATGACAGCTCAACCCAATTGGCCAGGCGGTCATCAAGACAATGTTGACCGGTTGGTGGGGTATTTAGAAAATACAGAAGATTTTGTATTGACTAAAATGAATTGGTCAACAGGACTTATAATTGCAGTAAAAAAATATTA
>UOEL01000119.1_pt1 | contig 34828 bp, 27 predicted proteins | sample 1989351 | NCBI WGS metagenome assembly UOEL01 (sample SAMEA4712195, study PRJEB27164) | hydrothermal vent metagenome | biome: marine basaltic hydrothermal vent biome; feature: marine hydrothermal vent; material: mineral | place: Pacific Ocean | collected 2011-06-14/2011-07-23 | depth 1719 m
GGATTATTCACAGGATACCCGCTGTAACAGGCTGGTATCCTGTTTTTTATGTGCTTTTGTAGAAATAAAAAACAACCCTTATACCCTCGCTTTGAAATTTGTTCCCTATTGAATTTCCCAACCTACGTTGGACACCCCTATAGTCCCCTCAAGGAGACAATCATGTTATTCAAAATAATTCCAGTTGTTGACTCGGGGTTTCGGGCTCTACCTCTTTTTGACCATGAAAGAGTTCGATCATTCCAAACTGCTTGTCGGTTATCTGCATAATACACACCTTGCCCTGTTTGGGCAAATTCATCTTGGCACGTTTGATATGCACGTTCGCATTTTCGCGACTTGCACAAAAACGCAGGTAAATACTAAACTGGAACATGGTAAAACCATCGTCCAACAAATTTTTACGAAACCTTGTAGCGGCCTTACGGTCTTTTCTGGTTTCGGTCGGTAAGTCAAAAAGTACAAGTACCCACATACTACGGTATTGGTTTAGTCTTGAAAAATTATCTTTTGTTAGCATTTTTTAACGTTCAAGACCTACTAGATTTCCTCCTACGGCGGACAAGTACCAACCTAGTGGATCTGCTATTGATACATTGGATATAATATTCTTCGGCTCGACCCATAAAAACAATCATACAAACTACTCGTGGTACGGCTCATGGCATTCATCAAGGGGCTCCATTTACCATCTAAAAAAACATCAAGGGCGGGTATCGTCAACAACTGTGCTTTTAAAATCGGGGTGAGTTCACTGATATCTTCCCCTGTCCTTACCATTTCGTAAACCACGGCATCTACAAAAGGCCGATAGGGTTCCATAATATCATCTGCCAAACAAAACGCATTGTACTTATTACGGTGAAAAATGCCCACAGAGGGCAGCATACCACTACTGACCAAGGCACGGGCGGTAACCGCCCTTAAGATAGCATACCCATAGTTCAGCAAATTGTTTGGCGGATTGCCACCCAAAACATCACGCGATTGATTTCTACTAAAACCAGGCGTTAGATCGGTAAATAGGTTTTGAAAATAATAGGCAGCGGCAATCGCCTCATGGTTGCCCGTATCACCACTTTTGACCTCATTTGCCCATCGTTTCAATTTTAAGGCATTTTTTTCACGGCGTAACAAATGATTGGCCTGATTTTCGATCTTGGCCTGTACCGTTTGCTGCCAAAGGTTCTTTTTTAAAGGTTGGCTTGCATTGATCTGGTGGCGCATACGTTCGGTCTGTTCGGTATGGCCTACCAGCGGTTGAAACAGGGCACAGGGCAAATGTTGTTTGTCACAGGTGATGACCGCTGTTTTATTCTGCACTAATTTCATCAACAGCCCATTGGTAATGGTAATTTGCGAATGTTCTAACACCACATACCCCAGATCTTCTATTGGTATGGTCGCTTCCTTTTTACCCTCTTCGGGAAAGTTGACCACCAATTGGCCGTTTTTGGTGCTCAGGTAGGCCGGGTTTCCGAAAAATAGGGTTCGTTTGATCATAACTTTAGTAGTAGTAACACCGTGACTCAAAGTCACGGTGTTACTCTTTTATTTAAAAATCCAAATACTCGGCCGCAACTTCTTTATTCACTAGTTTTCCGTTTCTCAAATTTGCATAGTCCAAAGCCGAGGAAAATTCCCAATCAATTTCATTTTTTACCAATCTTGCGTTTACCGGATTTTGATGAATATAATCGAAACAAATTTGTGGGTATTGCCTTTCAGGATTTTGGACATTGATTTTTGTAGCTCCTTTTTGGGTCGTAAAAGAGGGGGCGATTACTTTATGGCAATTGATACATTCGGCTTTGGTATGGGCTTTAAATAAAGAACCACTTGTGTTTTGCTGAATATTTATTGCTCTAGTGTCAGAACGGAGCAATATAGCTATTGAATTGTTTAATGTTCTTTTTTTAGTAGTGATACGATGACTTTGAGTCATCGTATCACTTTCACTCACAGGCAACTCTTCTTCTCGCAATAAAATCATCAAGTGAAAATGGTTGGGCATTAAGCACCAAGCAACAATATCTGCATAAGGCGAAACATAAATTTTTATTTTCTTTAGAAAAAACAGATAATTCTCTTGTTTAAAGAATAGTGTTCTTTGGTTGTTGCCTTGATTATAAATGTGGTATAGATAGCCTTTTTCTAATTGCATGTTTTTGAGTTCGTAACACCGTGACTATGAGTCACGGTGTTACTAAGGTTTGGTGATTTAATCAATATTCTCCTATTTGTACTATTTTACCAATATGATCGGTTCTGACTTTTATGATTCCATCAAGAGGCTCTGTACTTCGTATAGAATGATAGGTTACTTGAGAAAGCATCTTCTTATTTTTCAGATCTTCCCCATTTATTGCTTTTGTTTCTAAATGATGTGCGAAAAGATAATTCTTTGTCGATATTTTCTGCACCCTGAACAAATACTTACTAATTAAAGGTGCATTCTTCTCGTCCATCAAATCCAATTCTTGTAGGTCAAAATCTTCTGAAGGGAACACGAACATTTCATTCTGTTTCATGGTAAAAAGAAATTCCCATCCTTGATCCGAATTATATTCTTTGTCAATAATTGACAAACCTTCATTTACCCTGGCCACAGCCTCATAAAAAGAAACCACCTTTTCTTGTAATTTTTCTTTTGAGTCTCTATAAATTGCTACATGGTGGTTGTTTCCGGTACTCACAAAATCCACAGCTTGCTTTTGATTATTTTTATCCAAAATTTCAATGCCCAAGTGGTCCTTTTTGAAATGTAAAGGCTCTGCATTGCTCACTCCGGTAATGGTAACCCGTTTTATGGAAATCTCTTTGGCCTTATTGAGCCAAATAGGATTTTTATCAAGGTTGGAGAAAGCTTCTTTGGGCTTATTATCAAATTCTACCAAGCGCTGTTGAAGCACCTTTTTAACACCCTCGTCCACTACTTTGTCTACCTTTAAGTCAGGGGATATGTCTTTTCTTATCGTATAGATTTCTTCAAAACACCGTACCTCTTTTAACGATTCATCTTTATAGATTAGAGGCTCTTTTTTCAAAATTTTAGTGTCAAAACCAATTTCAGGATTGTTTTGATGCTTTTTTAAATGACCCAACACCAATACTCTAATGTCTTTATCAACAATCATTTTAGCTTGTTCTAAAGAAAAACGCTTGTTAAGCTTGGTAGCCTTCTCCATCGCACGTTTGCTTTTTCCATAAACCGTTTCTTTATGTAATTGACCGCGTGGGGTCAATTGTGTTTTTTCGTTGTATTTATCCTTTCCCCCAAGCTTGGTTCTATTCTTGTTTTTAGTGACGACCTTATTTTTTGCTTTGAACGAAATCAAAATACCCTCTATATGCTGTTTCGCATCCTCTCTAAAATTGTTCATAGGAGGGACAAACCTTCGTTTTCTTCCACCGTTTTTGTTTACATATTGTTTGGTTATTTTATTTCGTATGCCATACAACGTACTGTTTTCTTTATCTCGTGATGCACTTAGGTTATTTAAATATTGTATGTGACTATAAGAAGTAAAAGCTACGGTTAAAGCATCCATGGCGTGATGTCGATGATCGTTTCTTTTGGTCCAATCTATAATTTGTTCTACTTTCTTGCCTTCTTTCCTTTCTTGCATTTCGGTCAAACCCAAGGTTCGGTACTTGGGAAGATTCAACTCCTTCATCACATTGATCAAGTCCCAGTCCTCACGCAATTTATCGGTAACCCTGCCAGTTGTTGTATTGACCGTCCTAAAAACCTCCTCTAGTAGTTGTTTTGCCTTTTTGGCAATGTACTGGCTATTTCTTAGGTCTCTTTCAATAAAACCATCGGGCAGATTTTCTTTGCTCATTAGCAGTTTTTTATACTTGCCTTTGCTAATGCTTCCTTTACCCTTCTTATACAAGACCCCTACTCTTGATTTATAGTTTTCCAAATCATTATTATAGTCATTTTCAATAAAATCAAAAGCAGTACGATCTGCCTTTTTTAAATTCACGTTTCGATATGCCAGGGTTTTATTCGAAAAGGAATCATCAAACAGCATCGCTTTAGGAATAACGTGCTCGATATCTATTTCTTTGGAAAACAATTTCTCTCTTGGAATATACTGGTTCGTAAAAAGTGTTTTATGTCCATTTTCGCTCAACTCTTCGTATAACTTATACTTAATGACATCATTGCGGGTGGGATTCGGTATACCAAAATCTTTGGCAATAATCTTCCGGACTTCTTCATTCTTTTTAGTAGCAGTGTTAATGTATTTTGTGGTATCCGCACGTTCACTAGCTGATTTTTTTAACTCTCTGGCTAGTTCTATTCGTATTTCCTCTGGCTTACCATAGGTTTCGATCACCAGGTTAATCAGATTAATCATCTGGTTTAGGATTTTCTCCACAACAGGATTGCGCAAACTGTTCTTTTTCAAAAGCTCCAGTTTGTCTTTCAAGCTCCTATTTGCCCTTTCTTCATTATTCATGGAATGGGAATGATTGTAACTCGCCAACTGACATGCTTCAGAATACTCGTTCCCCGATTTCAAAAATGGAAGAATCTTACGTATCGCTCTTGCCGATAAACTTCCATAGTCTGGTTGAAAGGTTATGTTTACCAATAGGTTACCATACTCAGGTTTAAAACCATATTTAAGATCTAATTTCTTTTTAAGGGCTACGTTGGAGTTTCCATAGACCAACTTGTCCTTTTCCAATATTTTAGAATCATCCTCGGAAGAATATAATAAATGCCAAAATTGATAACTTTCTTGCTTGTCAAAAACCCCACCATCGAGTTCTGCGTCAAAATCAAGTATAGAGGGTTTTATTCCAATTTGGGGAAAGATTATTTTCAGTTCCTCTTTTATTTCTTTGGCAGATTTTTTGGGCCATTCAAAACCATAGCCTTCATTTTCGGCTATCTGTTGGTAAATACTATATAGAGCTTGGTTGGTTCGATTGCCTTCTATTGCTTCCTTATAGTTTAAACTCCACTCTTTTGTTGGAAGTCCTACAATCTTCATAATTTCATTGGGCTTTAAATTCCCTCTAAGATTTAGCTCTTCAAACAATAATTGCTTTAAATCTTTATCTGGAACTTGAACTTCTTTGGTGGTCTTATTTTTAAATTCAAGGTTATTTAAGACCTGCCAAATTTTGAATTCTTGAAAAAGAGGAGATGATCTCGGAACGGCCTTATGATGTTTTTCAAATTCACAGTTAGAAATTAAATGCTTTTGTGACTTTAGTTTACGCTGATAAAAAATAATAACATCCCTTATTTCCTGCTTCAAGGTCGAAGTCAGTTCGGTGTAGAAGTTAGCCTGTGTTTCCCATATTTGTTCAAATTCATCTAAGTAATCTTGGCGGTAAAATACCTGGTTTCTAAGCGAAGTATGTGGGGTTTTAAGGAGTTGATTGTACAAGTTTTCACCCACAGTTTCATTATTGAAATACAACTCTTTGCTGCGGTCACTGATTGCTCCCAAATACCCGCTTGATTTGTTAAGGTTATTGTTGATTTCTTGCAATACAATTGCGAGATACTCTGATTCCAATTGTTCAGTTAAACCCTTAACTCGCCATTGATATCGTTGTAATCGTTTCTCATTAGTTTTGCCCTCTTGTTTGATGCCTACAATACCAAAAGGTTTCTCGCAAATTGCCCAGGTTTGGGTTTTATTTTTACCCAACAATTCTTTATATAACGTGTCTACTAAAATTTCTGGATAGAACTGCTTTTGAAAACCCCAAATTGCATCGAATTCGGCCTGCAAATCTGACCGATAAAACTCTGGAATATACTTTTTGCCTTGGTTCAATAACTCATAAACATATTGACCTGGCGTAAGTTTTTTATCATATAGCTCTTTAGCAATTGCCATCCCGTCAATTAGATTTCCCTCTTCTTCATTTTTGGCTTTTCTACTGCTTTTATAACCTCTTTTTTTATTGATTGCCAAAAACACCTTTGCCAACTCCTCTAGCTCGATTTTTTTTCTTGCAGCTTTTGCTCTTAACGAAAGGGTTTGGTGCGTAGTATTCTTGCCTATTTCCGTTAAACTGGTGTCTTTTGAAATAATGCAATGTTTTGTCAGAATCTCGACTAGGTTATTCCGTCTTAGTTTAAAGCGTTGAAGATTTCTTCTAGCTCCTCGTTTCAATGTCCTATCTGCATTAACAGAAAGTGGTCTTCCTTTTTCAAAATCTGTCAGTTCATCGGTTGTAAGAGGGTTTGCCCTTACCCCCAATTTTATGATTTTAGATTTCTCATTGTCTTCTGTTGCCTCATCAACTAATGCCCAACCTATGGAGGTTGTCCCCAAATCCAATCCTAAAATTCGTTTCATATACTCTTCTTTCTTTTAAAACTAAAAATCTTTATAATAAGCCCATTACAAAAACCCACATTTGCGTAATTGCTTTCTTTTAATATCTTTACCATACTGAAAGCAATTCACAATAAGGATTATTCCGTTGTGAAAACATTCAAAGCGGCCTTTACGGGTCGCTTTTTCTTTTTCAAAAGCCTTATCATTTTTAAAACCTCTAAAGAGATAATGCCTGTTTCTTGGCTTGCCAGACCTAACAGGTTTTTCCTCCTACGGCAGACAGGTAAAAACCTGTTAGGTCTACCATAAAGAGGCATGGTATCTTCTTCAAAAAAAATACGCTATACCATAAGTCCAAAATGGCTAATCAACCTAACGCCACCATAAAATGTAAGTAAAAAATCAATGAAGTAATCTAAGAGGCTTTCACAAGATATGAAAAAATGTTAAAAATGTATCTTTTTACTTTCTTTTATCGACATACAATTAATTCGCATCTTCGTAAATACCTTACAAGCAAAAAGCCCCAACGGTTACCGTTGGGGCTTTAAGACTTTGTTTTTTTTATGTAAGGAATTACCCTTTTACACTGGCCAGCTTTCCGTTTTTAATGCGATTCGATTTTAGGTCTTGCAAGACGTTTATGGCCTCTTCTACATACACATCTTTGGCAAGGTTTTTATGCCAACGATTTCTTTTTTCCCTTAAAACGGAATCTTGTGCAAACAATTCTCTTTCATACTTCAACGATTCAAAAGTAAGGTGCGAATCATAATCGCCCATCTTTTTGAAATAGTCTGATTTTTCTTTGTCTTTATTCATTTCGGCCTTATACGCCTCATAGTTGAGCGAGATCATATGTTCGGTCTGTTCTGCCTTGATCCATTGCGCATTCTGTTCAATTAATTTTATTTGGGGGTGGTCTTTCATTCTTGCCATACTATTGGCAATGGTCTGGTCGTAATCGATATTACCACCCCAAAGGTCATAGTCCGCCTCGCTTATCTTATCCCATTTCAACGGGTTAGATTGATCTCTCTCACCAATATCAATGTAACTGTACCTGTCTGGCATCACTATATCGCTCTTTACACCTTCTAACTGCGTAGAGCCTCCATTGATCCTATAGAATTTTTGCATGGTCAATTTAATGGCGCCTAGACTGCCATACTCGTTACTGCGAACGATATTGTCAAGGTCGATCACGTTTTGTACTGTTCCTTTACCAAAAGTCTGTTTACTACCAATCACCACCGCTCTTTTGTAATCTTGCATGGCAGCGGCCAAAATTTCAGAGGCCGAGGCCGAAAGCTCGTTGACCAAAATCACCAATGGGCCGGCCCATTGAATACGTTCGTCCTTATCATCATATACCTCTTTCTTCTTGCCCGAAGATTGCACCTGTACGATTGGCCCGTCTTTAATAAAAAGTCCGGCCATTTCCACTACGGTCTTTAAAGATCCACCGCCATTGTCACGAAGATCTAAAATCAAGCCTTCAATGCCTTCTTTCTTTAAGCACTCTATTTCTTTGGCGACATCGCTTGCGCAGTTTCGCTCGCTATAATCATCAAAATCAACATAGAATTTGGGCAGGTTGATCAATCCGTATTTCTCATCTTTCTTGGTAATATTCGCCGATTTTGCGAAAGATTCTTCGAGTTCGACAATGTCTCTGGTCAAAGAAATCACTTCTTGCGAACCGTCTATTTTACGTATTGTCAAATCAACTACAGTACTTTTTGGGCCTTTTATCATTTTGATGGCATCTTCTAAACGCATACCCACTATATTAATGGGCAATTCACCCTCTTGCCCTACTTTTACGATAATATCACCTACTTCAATACGTGCATCACGCCATACGGGCCCACCTGATATAATATCGACGATCTTAGCGCCTTCTGGTTTTTTCTGTAAACGGGCACCTATACCCTCGAATTTACCCGACATGCTCGTATCGAACTCTTCTTTTTCCTCAGGTGCGAAGTAAAAGGTATGTGGATCGAACTCATCTACAATGGTATTGATATACTGCACAAACCAATCTTCACGATCTAGGTCATTGATGAAATCAAAATACTCGTCCAATGTTTTTCTTATTGATTCTCTTGAAGACATTTCTGCTTTGACAGGGGTCATTTCTTCTTCGTCTTCATCGTGACCATGTTCTTTTGCCGTTTCGGCATCTTCGTGTAGATGTGATATTTTTGAGTCATAGGTATTCAAAGTGGCATGCTTCAACTGCTTCCTCCATCGTTCTTTCAAATCTTCACGGGTAGCCGAAAATGACATTTTATCATATTCAATATTGATGGTCTCATCTTTGGTATAATCGAATGGCTGCTCTAAAACTTCTTTGTAGATGACTTTGGCGTCTTTCATTCGTAGCATCAAACGATTATAGACCACATTGAAAAAGTCGATTTCGGTATTTTGGATCTGGTCATCTATCTGAAATTTATGTTGCTCGAAGTCTTTGATATCCTCCTCCATAAAATAACGCTTCGTAGGATCCAATATCTCGATGAAATCGTCAAAGACATTGACCGAAAAATCATCATCGATATCTTTGGGCTCATAGTGGCCCTTCGCCAAAACATAGGTAATCAAGTCTAACAACAACTTGTCTTTGTCGTCATTTTCAAAAGTTTTATTGCTGCATGCGGTAATGGCAATGAGTAGTGCCAATAAACCATAGGCCAAGTTCTTTTTCATAAAATAGTATTTACAATTTCAAGATGTGGAGATAAATAAAATCAGGATTCCTGCATTTAAAAACTCACTATATCTTATGTTTATTCTTATCGAATTCCCTAAGGTACTGAAAAAACCATGCCAGTCTATCACTGATGCCTGATTTTTATGATGAACTGGTTTAAATTTTTTGGATTGAAGCGAACCCGCCTGCCAGACGGGCAGGAATTAGCGATTTTGAGATCAGTTGAAGACTTTTTCGAGTTGCATAATTTAGACTACGGAACGAAAAAAAGACAAAAAATGGGCGCAAAAGGGCTCTCGAGGCCTCGGGATTTAGCTAATTGAAAAAATTTAAACCCGTTCGATCAGTACAAGAAAGGGAGTTATATCTTTTTTTAAACGTATTTTTACCATATAAATTATACGCAATGCCAAAACCCTTGATTCTTGTAACAAATGACGACGGAATTACTGCACCCGGACTCAGAGCCTTGGTGCGCTATATGAAGAAAATAGGTGATGTTGTGGTGGTTGCGCCCGACAGTCCGCAATCAGGTATGGGTCATGCCATTACTTTGGACACTGCCCTGTATTCGAAAAAAATGAAAATAGACCTTGATAATGGTGCTATTGAGGAATACAGTTGTAGCGGAACGCCGGCCGACTGTGTGAAATTAGGCCTTCAAGAGCTATTGAACAAAAGACCCGATATCTGTATCAGCGGTATCAACCACGGCTCGAACTCTTCGATCAACGTTATCTATTCAGGTACGATGAGCGCAGCCATCGAAGCAGGTATTGAGGGGATTCCCGCAATTGGTTTCTCGTTATGCGACTATTCTTGGAATGCCGATTTTGGGCCTGCCGAGGCCGCCATAACAAAAATTGTCAGAGAAGCACTCACCAACGGAATACCGACTGGCGTAGTGCTCAATGTCAATATTCCGAAACTAGGGGGAAAAAACATCAAAGGGATAAAAATATGCCGCCAGGCACGAGCGAACTGGAAAGAAAAATTCGACAAACGAACCAACCCGATGGGCAAGGATTATTATTGGCTCACAGGCGAATTTGAACTCTTGGACAAGGGAGAGGATACCGATGAATGGGCTCTGGCCAACGGCTATATATCCGTGGTGCCCACCCAGTTCGATCTGACCGCCCACCACGCCATACAAGACATTAATAATTGGAATTTACATGTATAAAAAAGAATTGATCATAGGTTTTGCAGTAGGTATTATCGCCAACACCGTTGGCACACTTTTATACATTCTGCTATTTTCAGATAGGGGTATAAAAGACACCTTTGAAGCCGCTGTTCAGCAAGGCCATATCGGAAGCCTTTTGGCCTTGGGGGCCATTTTAAATTTGGTCGCCTTCTTTTTGTTTTTAAGAATACGAAGAGACAACAGGGCCAAAGGCGTATTGATCGCAACTATCATGACGGCCATGGTGATTTTGTGTTATAAGGTTTTCTAGTAAAACTCGAATACAAGCTCAAATACAAGCTCAAACTCAAATCAAAACTCAAGCTCAAACTCAAACTCGAATACAAGCTCAAACTCAAATCAAAACTCAAGCTCAAGCTCAAACTCGAATACAAGCTCAAACTCAAATCAAAACTCAAGCTCAAGCTCAAACTCGAATACAAGCTCAAACTCAAATCAAAACTCAAGCTCAAACTCAAATACAAGTTCAAACTCAAATCAAAACTCAAATACAAACTCAAATACAAGTTCAAACTCAAATCAAAGCTCAAACTCAAATCAAAACTCAAACTCAAACTCAAATCAAAGCTCAAGCTCAAACTCAAACTCAAATACAAGTTCAAACTCAAATGTACATATAGAAGTGATTAATATGAAAGACCAAAAATTTGACCTTGAAGATAGATTAGTGGATTTTGCTGTAAGTGCGGCTATTTTTTGCAGAGATCTGCCCAACGATTCTGTAGGGGTGTACTATGGAAATCAACTACTACGTTCAAGTGGTAGTGCAGCTCTAAATTTTGGTGAACTGCAAGGCACAAATTCAGATAGGGACTTCATTCATAAAGCAGGCCTTAGCCTCAAAGAACTGAAAGAATCAAGAGTAAATCTAAAAATATTGAAAAAACTCGAATATGCCAATACACAAAAAAGTGAAGGTTTACAAGATGAGGCAGAGCAACTGATCAAAATCATCGCAACCATAATAAAAAACAAAAAAGGGTAGCACTGTAAATTTCAACTGAGTTTTGAAATAGCCGTTGAAATAAATCGAGTTAGCGTTTGAATTTATAATTTAAACTTGAGTTTGAACTTGAACTTGTATTTTGAATTTTGCACTTGAACTTGAAAAATGAAATACTACATCATAGCAGGAGAAGCATCGGGTGATCTGCACGGGTCCAACCTCATCAAGGCCCTAAAGGCCAAAGATACAAATGCCGACATCAGGTGTTGGGGCGGCGATTTGATGCAACGGGCAGGAGGCACTTTGGTGAAACATTATAAAGAAATGGCCTTTATGGGCTTTTTTGAAGTGCTTTTGAACCTGACCACCATTTTTAAGAACATTCGGTTTTGCAAGAACGATATTCAGCAATTCAAACCCGATGTGATTGTTTTTATCGACTATTCGGGCTTTAATCTGCGTATCGCCGAGTGGGCAAAAAAACATGGTTTCACTACCAATTACTATATATCACCACAAATTTGGGCCTCTCGCGAAGGCCGCATCCATAAAATAAAAAGAGATATTGATGCCATGTACGTCATTCTTCCTTTTGAAAAGGAATTTTATGAAAAAAAACATGGTTTTCCCGTATATTTTGTGGGCCATCCATTGATCGATGCCATTGACGATAGCCCTTCTATAGACGAGACTCGATTTAGGGCAGAAAACAAACTCGATAACGTAAAGCCCATCATCGCCCTTTTGCCCGGCAGTCGAAAACAAGAGGTGCGTAAAATGCTCTCAATCATGTTATCTGTCATCAGTGATTTTAATGATTATCAATTCGTCATTGCCGGTACGCCCAGTTTAGAAAAATCTTTTTACGAGCCCTTTTTAACAAACCCGAACGTCAGCTTCGTTTCGGGCAAGACTTATGATCTTTTAGGCTTATCACATGCCGCAATTGTAACCAGTGGCACGGCCACTTTAGAAACCGCCATGTTCAAGGTGCCCCAAGTAGTGTGCTACAAGGCCAATTGGTTATCGTACCAAATCGCCAAACGTATTATTACCTTGGATTATATTTCATTGGTGAACCTGATTATGAAAAAAGAAGTAGTAAAAGAATTAATCCAAGGTGATCTAAATACTAAAAACCTAAAGACAGCCCTCAAAAAAATACTTGAAGGCCCTGATCGCAAAGCCCAACTCAAGGCATATAGCGAACTTGAGAATAAGTTGGGCGGTGAAGGCGCAAGTGTTAAAGTCGCTGAACTGATTACAAAAAACATGTATCTTTATAAATCTAAAAAAATCAATCAATGAAAAATAGTATTCTTAAAACAGTATTCTTATGCACAATCTTCGTGTTCGCTGCAAACTGTAAAAATGACCCGAAAGACACCTTGGAAGTTTCCCCAGAAGAAATGGCCTCTACCTCAAAAGAACTCAATGATTGGTTTCAACAACAGTGGGATGCCGAATTGGCCCTATCACCCATGATGCAGACTTATTTGGGCGATAAAACCGATTATGGCAAATGGGACGACCGCTCGAAGGAGGCCGATGAAAAAGAACTCGAACACACCAAAATGCGCCTCGGTTACCTGAAAGATTCGGTAAATACAAATGCGCTTGACGAGGCCACCAAACTAAGTTACAAATTGGCGGTACAGCAGATGGAGAACGAAATTTCAGATTATAAATACCGCTTGCACAACTACCCTGTAAACCAAATGCACGGCATACATTCTTTTGTACCGTCATTTTTGATAAACATGCACCAAATTACCGATAAGAGCGATGCCGAAGCCTATATTTCAAGGTTGAACGGCATTGATGATATGTTCGCCCAGGTGATTACCAACCTCAAAGAACGTGAAGAAGCGGGTATTGTTCCCCCTAGCTTTGTATTTCCGAAAGTGTTGGAATCTTGTAAGAATATTTTAATAGGGCGGCCTTTCGACGCTTCTAAAAAACAAAGCACCTTGTTGAAAGATTTTTCAGGAAAATTGGATACTTTGGAACTGTCATCCGAAGAAAAAAAGAAATTGATCGATAATGCATCGGCAGCCTTGATCTCTTCTACCAAACCCGGATTTGAAAATTTGATCGCTTTTCTAGAAGACCAGTCAAAAAGAGCCAATACCGATGATGGCGCATGGAAGTTTCCTGATGGCAATGATTATTATAACAATGCCCTCGCCAGAACAACGACCACTAACATGACCGCCGATGAGATTCATGACCTGGGCCTATCCGAAGTAAAACGCATTCACGGTGAAATGAACGCAATAAAAGAAAAGGTAGGGTTTAAGGGAAACCTGCAAGCTTTCTTTGTTTTTATGAAAGAAGACAAGCAGTTCTATTACCCTGACACCGGCGAAGGTCGTGCAGAGTATATGAAAAAGGCCGAAATGATCATTGATAGTATGAAGGGGCGCCTAGATGAGCTGTTCTTGACCAAACCAAAGGCCGAAATGATCGTAAAACAGGTAGAGCCTTTTCGTGAAAAAGCAGCGGGAAAAGCCTTTTATCAAGCTCCGGCAATCGATGGTTCGCGACCAGGCACCTATTATGCCAATTTGTACGATATCAAAGCAATGCCCAACTACCAAATGGAAGCCCTGGCCTATCACGAAGGCATACCCGGTCACCACATGCAACTTGCCATCGCCCAAGAGCTCAAAGATGTACCCATGTTCAGAAAAATGGGCGGATACACGGCCTATATTGAAGGCTGGGGGCTTTACACCGAATTCATACCCAAAGAAATGGGCTTCTATAGCGACCCCTATTCCGATTTTGGAAGGTTGGCCATGGAGCTCTGGCGCGCATGCCGCTTGGTGGTAGATACGGGTATTCACGTGAAAAAATGGACACGCGAAAAAGGGATCGATTACTATGAGAGCAACACCCCAAATGCGGAAAGTGATGCCGTAAAAATGGTAGAACGCCATGTGGTAATGCCTTCCCAGGCGACCGCGTACAAAGTAGGTATGAACAAAATATTGGAACTACGGGAAAATGCCAAAATCAAGCTCGGTGATAAATTCGATATTCGCGAGTTTCATGATGTGGTCTTGGTAAATGGCGCCGTACCCTTGAATGTTTTAGAGGATATGGTAGAGGAATGGATAACGGTGAAATCTAAGGATCTTGGAGAGGTTTTAGATAATAAGTAGGCAGCGTTGAGAATTTAAAATCAATTTAGGTGACTGAACGTAGCCGAGTTTAGGAGAAGGTAAAAAAATGTCTTCTCATGATGTGAAAAAATAGATTTTTTTTGTTGGGCGGAAACCTAACAGGTTTTTACAAAATATTTCTTTAATTTTGAACACCAAGAACGGTAAACACCCATTACGCATGCGCAACATCCTACTTCTATTTTTGGTTTTGCAAATCAGCAGCTGTGGTCTTATAAAAAAGAAGACCACCTATAGCAAAGAACGAAAGGTTACCGTAGCCCCTTCAGAGCCAAAGGCCAAAAGACCTGCCGAAACTACAAAAAGACGTACCACCACCCTATCGGCCGCAGATAATATCATCATCACCGCCCTCACCTATGCCGGAACTCGTTATAAATACGGTGGCACCACAAAAAAGGGCATGGACTGTTCAGGGCTGTTATATGTTGCTTTCGGAGAGCACGATGTTCAACTGCCCAGAGTATCTTATCAAATGGCAGAGGAAGGAAAACGTGTTCGGATCAATAGAGTGATCAAGGGCGATCTACTCTTTTTCAAAACCAAAAGACGGGGGAAAAAAATAAACCATGTGGGTATGGTCGTTGCCGTTGATGAGTACGAAATCAAATTCATTCACGCCTCTTCATCAAGGGGTGTCATCGTCTCTTCGTTAAGAGAAGGCTATTGGAATTCGGCCTTTGTTAAAGCCACTAGGGTACTTTGACAGAATTTATTCCCACCCCCGAAACTTCGGCGCCTGCCTCGCCGGACAGGCAGGCTTGCGTCGAAATAAAAAAGATAAATTCCTATCAATGCCTCGTGGGCTTGCCCCGAGGTAGTTTACTGACAATTTTTGAGTAGATTAGAGTCAAATTATTGGCATGCGGCTCTTAAGATTTATACCTATAAAGTTGACCCTCTTCTTGGTATTGGGTATTTTATTGGGGCGTTATGTGCATTTCAGCCTGTTACTTTCAATTCTATTGACCCTTATAAGCATTGGTTTTCTTGGGTTTTTGTTGTTCAAACAAACCCATCGAAAATTCATAGTATTTGGTGCAACAACACTTTTTACTACCCTTTGTATTGGTATTTTGGCCGTTTCACTTTGGCAGCCGAGAAATAGAACAAACCACTATACCCATCAAACTTTTCAAAAGCAGCATACTTGGCGTTTAAAGGTTCGAGAGGTTTTAAAAGCGAACACTTTCTCAGATCGGTATGTGGGTATTCTTTATGCTATGGATGACCAAAAGGTCTCTGGAAAGGTCATCTTGAATTTTTCGGTCGATACCTTAAATCAGAAATACTCGGTCGATGATGAACTGTTGTTCTATGGGGAATTTGATTCAGTACGCCCGCCTATCAACCCCAATCAATTTGATTATAGGGCTTACTTAAAGGGATTGGGCATATACCATCAAATACGGTTGAATACAGCCAACCATTTTGTATTGGAGAATTCTTCTAAAACCATTTATGGGGTCGCTGCCGCCTTTAGAAATACAATAAGCGCAAAACTTCGGGAAGCCAATTTCGGAAAAGACGAACTGGGCATTATACAAGCCCTTTTATTGGGGCAGCGCAATGACATTTCAGAAGCCACTTACACCAATTACAAAAATGCAGGTGCTGTTCATATTCTGGCAGTTTCAGGTCTGCATATTGGTATTTTGCTATTGCTCCTTGATTTTTTTCTGCGACCCATAGAACGATTGCCAAAAGGAAAAACCTTGAAACTCGTCACCATAGTTGCCCTACTCTGGGGCTTCGCTTTCTTGGCAGGTTTATCGGCATCGGTCGTCAGGGCAGTGACCATGTTCTCTTTTGTCGCCTATGCCCTCTACCTGAACAGGCCAAGCAATACCTTCAATATTCTAGCACTCTCTATGTTCGCTATTTTATTGGTGTTCAACCCCATGCTGTTATTTCAGGTAGGGTTTCAAATGAGCTATGCTGCGGTCATTGCCATTGTACGGGTGTACCCATTACTACAACGTTTATGGTTTCCTAAGAATAAAATAGTTCTGAAAGTATGGCAATTGCTATCGGTGAGCATTGCGGCCCAACTAGGGGTCTTGCCCATTAGTCTGTTCTATTTTCATCAGTTTCCTGGGCTTTTCTTTGTCTCGAACCTATTGATTGTTCCTTTCCTCGGATTGATTTTGGGCATGGGCATTTTGGTCATTGTTTTGGCGCTGTTGAATAGCTTACCGGCTTTTTTGGTAGATGGGTACGATTCTTTGATCCGATGGATGAATACCATAATTGAATGGGTAGCACAACAGGAAGCCTTTATTTTTATCAACATTTCTTTCGATAGGGTGCAATTGGTTCTATCTTATCTTATGGTCATCGGTTTTCTAATACTTTACAGTAAAGTGACTTTTAAACGAACGGCCGTTTTTTTATGTAGTGTTATAGGATTTCAACTTTGGTTTTTTTATTCCATCCATATAACAAATAAAAAGGAAGTTTTATTCTTAGCACACCAAACGAAAAACTCCATTTTAATACATCAAACGGGAAACGCACTTAGCGTGCTATCGTATAACAAAGAAGCGGCAAAAAGAATCATCACCGATTACAAAGTGGCAGAGCGCATCAAAACAATCGAACATCGGCCCTTGCAGAACAGTTACAAGTTCAAGAACAAGAATATCATTGTCATAGATAGTTTTGGCAGCTATATTTCAAAAAAAGGACACTACCTTCTACTCACCCAATCACCAAAAATCAATCTAGAGCGATTGTTTGATTCAATACGCCCCAAACAGGTCATCGCCGACGGCAGTAATTATAAGAGTTATGTAAAACGTTGGAAAACGACCTGTGACAAAAGAAAAATACCCTTTCACTATACGGGCGAAAAAGGTATTTTCTATTTTAAGTGAAATAAGGTTAGTGTACGTTCCCCATCAATTTTTTGATTAGTGGTGATGCTATCAATACTAAAATACCTGCACCAATTGCATATTTCGCTATCAAATCAAAACCATCGGTATACACCAGTAAGGTATCAAACCCTCCAATATTTTTATCAGTACTTTCTATGGCAAGTTGTTTTCCGATAAAACCTACAACCTGAAAGGCAAATGCCGAAGACAAAAACCAAACCCCCATCATAAATGCCACAATACGTTTCGGCGACAAATCTGTAATCTTAGAGAGACCTACCGGAGACATAAAAAGCTCTCCTACCGATAATAGAAAATACATTAATAGTAAATATGCGAACGGCACCAACCCATTTTCATTGGCACTAGCACCACTTAATGCCAATATATAAAAACTGACACCGGCAAAGAGCAACCCCAGACCAAATTTATATGGCGTTCTCGGGTTGTTGTTCTTCTTGCTCAAGTACGTCCACATCATAGAAATTGGTATGGCAAGAATTATAATGAACATAGAATTAAGTGAATTCGTTTGAGCTGCAGACATTATAGTTAAATCAACATTTCTTGCAGCAAACAAGGTAATCACACTACCCGAAAGCTCATGAAAACCCCAAAAAATAGTCATGAAAAAAGTAATCAAAACAGCAACAAAAAGTTTCTTACGCTCGTCTAACGTCGCTTTGTACATAATGTTTCCTAAATAAACCAAAATAGAAATTCCAATGAGTTTAAAGATTACGTTCACAATGTTCTGATCACCGAAAAAGCTTCCTTCTACCCCAAGTGATTTGTATGCAGAAAGTAAAAATGCTATCAAAGGTGCTGCCAAAACCGCCAAAACTGGAATCAAGATACTTTGCTTTATACCCAATACCTTTTTGTTCATTACATGCTCATTTGGTGGTAACCCCCTATTTCCAAAAACATTCTTCTTAATACCACTCCAGAAAAACAAAAGACCGATTAACATACCTATTCCCGCAAGTCCGAAACCATAGTGCCATCCATATTCATATGCCAACCAACCGCATAATAAGGGCGCTATCCAACCACCAATATTAATACCCATATAGAAAATTGTAAAACCCGAGTCTTTTTTAGGGTCACCATGTGGGTAGAGTGTTCCAACAAATGTTGAGATATTGGGTTTGAAAAAACCATTACCAACTATAATCAGTGAAAGTGCCAAGAAAAAGGCCATATTATTCTCAATGGCCAATACAAAATGACCGATGGCCATTAATATGCCTCCTAAGAAAATGGAGTTTCTCATTCCTAAAATCTTATCGGAAATCTGCCCACCAATAACGGTCGAGGCATACACCAAAGAACCATAAGATGCATACACCGCCGCAGTTGCAAAATCGCGTTCGGCCAAGGCTTCAAAAATAACCTCTACCATATATAGCGTTAAAAGTGCTCGCATTCCATAGAAACTGAAACGCTCCCACATTTCGGCAAAAAACAAGTAAAACAACCCTTGAGGATGCCCTAAAATCAGCTTTTGGTCTGAGAACTCGGTGGTATCTGACATAACTTATATGTGGTTTAGTTATAGATTTTCTTTAATGAACTCGGTCATTTTGTTGAAAAGATGAATTCGCGTATTGCCCCCATAAATACCATGGGTCTTATCAGGGTAAATCGCCCATTCAAACTGTTTGTTCGCCTGTATCAAGGCTTTTGCCATTCGCATGGTATTCTGCACATGTACGTTGTCGTCGCCCGAACCATGTACCAAAAGGTAGTTGCCCTCTAATAGTTCAGGGTAGCTCAGTGGTGAGTTTTCATCGTAGCCACTAGCATTTTCTTGGGGAGTCTGCATGTATCGCTCGGTGTAAATAGTATCATAAAAACGCCATGAGGTTACCGGCGCTACGGCAATCGCCGTTTCAAAAACCTGGTTGCCCTTTAGAATACAATTGGTAGCCATAAAGCCACCATAGCTCCAACCCCATATACCTGTTCGTGCCTCATCAATATATGGTAATTCACTCAATTGTTTGGCTGCGGATACCTGGTCTTCGATCTCGAATTTACCTAATTCTTTTTGGGTGATTTTCTTAAAATCACGCCCCTTGAAACCTGTACCCCTACCATCAACGCAAACTACGATATACCCTTCTGAAACTAGAATTTGATGCCAATAGTCATTGGCGCCCATCCATTTGTTCGATACATTCTGCGAGCCAGGACCACTATATTGGTACATCAACATGGGGTATTTCTTTGAGGCATCAAAGTCTTTGGGCTTGATCATGTACATATTGAGGTCGTTACCGTGTACTGAAAGGGTCGAAAATTCTTTTGGCCGCAGTTCATACCCTTCCAATTTGGCCAAAAGGTTTTTGTTATCTTCAATATCCTTTACTTTTTTTCCTGATAGGGCAGTATGCAAGGTATATTGAGCAGGGGTCTTTGCGCTTGAATAGGTATTGATGAAATAGGTGAAATCAGCGCTGAAGTCAGCAACATTCTCACCTTCTACCACGGCCAATGATTTTTTGCTCTTACCGTTGCTTGCTATACTGTAAACACCTCGGTTTATAGAGCCATTTTCGGTCGACTGGTAATAAACACGATCTTCATTTTGGTCATAGCCGTAATAATCGGTCACTTCCCATTTTCCTTTGGTAATCTGGTTTATGGGCTTCCCGTCTTGACCGTAAAGGTAAATATGATTGTACCCGTCTTTCTCGCTCGTCCATATAAAATTATCATCTTCAAGAAAAGTAAGGTTATCCGTAATATCTACATAGGCCGCATCTTTCTCTTCGAGTACTGTAGAAACCGAGTTATCGGTAGCGTTTACGGCCAGTAATTTCAAATGATCTTGATGGCGATTCAGGGTCTGTACGCTCAGACGGTCGGCATTGTTCATCCATTTTATCCTCGGAATATAATAAGCTTCCCCTAAATCTATTTTTGAAATGTTTCCCGTTTTTACATCGAACATGTGCAGGGTTACTACAGCATTATCTTCGCCCGCTTTTGGGTATTTGAACACATAGGGTTTTTGGTAGAGTCCGGTTCCATAGATATCCATAGAAAACTCGGGTACGTTTGTCTCATCAAAACGCATAAAAGCGATTTTTGTGCCATCAAAATTCCATTCAAACGCCCGCACAAAGGCAAATTCCTCTTCGTACACCCAATCGGTGACTCCGTTAATAATCTTGTTCTTTACACCATCTGTAGTGATTTGTGCTGTTTCTTTAGAAGATATATCGAATATATACAGATTGTTATCAGCTACATAGGCCACTTGTTTTCCGTTGGGAGAGATAGAAGGTTCCCTGATTTTAGTATCGGCTATTTTAACAAGGCTTTTTGAGGCGATGTCATATATATAAAAGATGCCGAGGGTGGAATGCCTAAAAATGGTTTCGGTTTCGGTCGCCAGCAGTATTTTTGATTCATCATCACTGAACTCATAGGAAGAAAAACTTTCGGCACCGACCAAATCAGCTGAAGAAACAATACTTTTCACCTTTTTCAAAATAGCATATTCATAGATATCAATGCTACTCGTGCCGTTTGAATCAAAATTCAAAATGGTGTACTGCTTTCCGTTCTTCATAGAACGAAATGCATCCATACCTTCTGTACGAAAAACTCCCTGATATATTTCTTCAACGGTGATCTGTTTTTTTTGGGCAAAAGTCATCGTCAGAAAACCCAACATGAAAAATACCATAACACTTAATCTACCCATAAATCAATACTTTTAACTTGCTTTTTGAACCATGCCTTACAGTTTACCTACCGTATCGCAGGGCAAGCAGGCTTGAACTTGCCATTTTGGCCTGTTTATTCTTTTCAAGTTTAGTGATAATTATACAAAAAACAACGGTTTGGCGCAAAAAAGAAATGCGTTTTGACGAAAGTGACCCATGAAGTTTTTTTGAGCTTGCGAATCATCTTTAAAGTATATTGAACTCGTTTAAACTTTTTCTTTTACCTGCAAATATCACTCCCGAAGCCTCGGGATTGCACTCTTATTTTGCCGTTTTTTACCACCGTATCCCTGCTATGCTGCTAAAAATTGCCTTCGTAACGGCACAAAAACCGATATTCCTGCCCGTCCGGCAGGCGGGTTCGGTTCCAAACAAAAAATTTAAATGAGTTCATTGTCAAAAAAAAAGTTCATAAAACATGGTTAAATTGGTATAGCTATTTATTTTTCCCGATTATTTATTGAACCAATAGGTAAACTTGAGGGTAAGGCCCCAGTTTCGACCTTCAAAAGGCTCGATGAAATAATTATTGGTGTACACCAAGAACAAATCAGAAACAGGGCTGTAACGCCATTGAAACCTCGAGTTCAAATTAAAATTTTTAGACTGTTCATTATATTGAAAAAGGGTCGCAAAAAACACTTTATTGGTGAACGTAATATCAATTTCTGAATCAATAAGCCAGAATTGGTTCTTGTTCCAAGGGGCGGGCAAACTAATATGATTGTAGTTTAGGTTGGCACTGAGACTTACGTAAGGTTGAAAACGATCCCCAACTCGGTAGTGAGACTGGTTCTATTTCCGTTGGCATAGTATCCGCCAAAACGGGCATCGAACGTGTATGTGAACAAACTTTGGGGTTTTGAGGAAAACATCCACCCAAAAGCGTTCCAATGGTGTTTTGTTCCCACTTCAAGTTTTGCTTTGCCCAACCTTGTTGGGTCGAAGGGTGCTAAGAAAAAGGCTTTTCCGCTCCATTGGTTGTTCGAAGGTGCCAAATTGTACTCTACTCCAAGGTTGCGGTTAAATTCGGGATAAAGTGTTTTTAAAGAATCGTTTTCTTGGGGATAACCGATAGACTGCTTGTTTACGAACATCAAGCCAATACTCGATCTGCTAAAAACTTTTCGTTGTAAGGACACCACCCCAAAAATTTGACTTGGGAGTCTGGTATTGTCAACACTCGCCGTTTGCATATCCATAATACCCAATCGCCATTTCTCATTCAAATTTCCACTTATTCTAGCACCCGCCTGAATCGGAACGCCCAATCCAATACGCCTTGAGAAAAACGGACGGATGGTCGGATAACCAAAACTGGCGAACAAATCTCCATTTTCTAAAAAGGACTGTCGTTTTTCAGGAAAAAATAGCTCAAAACGACCAAGATTGGTGACTTGTCGATCTACTTCTACTTGTGAAAAATCAGGGTTTACGGTTAAATCCAAATTTAAGGAAGAGGTAAGGCTAAGCTTTACATCGCCCCCTATTTTAGCATCGTAATTGGTTTTTTCATCATTTTCAAAATCTTGGTTGACCGTACCTAGAACATAAGGTATCACTGAAAAATTCAATCTCTGCCATGGTGGAGGCGCATCCCATACCAACGTACCGTTATAGGCCATTGAAGATGTGGGAAATTGCCTTGGAACCGGTGTCTAGCTCGATTTTTCACTTGATTTTAAATCTAAGCGGCTAAAATTTATACCCCACTCCGTCACCCCGTCTTTATAACGGATCGATTTAAAAGGAAGGGGCATTTCAAAAACCCGTTTTTCATCGCTTCGTATAACTTCAGATATCCATTTACTGTCCCAATTGAGATCAACGCTTGATCCATTGTGCATTGTACCGTCCCATTGAGCACCAAAAGCATTTGCCCCAAAAGAAAAACCTGTTGTCTGGTTATTAAATGGGTCTATAAAAAGCAAAAAAAATATCGTTCTTGCCGAAGCTGAAATCACGTCGCAACGACTCCACAAAATATTTACCCCGCTTTTTGTTGAAAAAAATTGCCAAAAGATACAGATGGGTATCATCGTAGGCCATTCGTATTTCAGACTGTTCATTGGCCAGACCACCGTCCATCGGTAATACCATAAAAAATCTTTGGCAACATCGGTATTTCTCCAAGCTTTCTCATCACCCACTCCATCTACTGTTACCAGAAAACCGGGTTTTTTGATTTTTAGACGGAAGGTTTCATTTTTTTTTCTGTGCTCCCAATTGAACGCAGATAGAGAAAATTAAAAATAGCACACAAAGTTTCATGGCAGTTCGTCGCAATTCATATATTCTATAAATAGAATGTTGGTTTTTAATCGGCAATAGAAAATGAACTCAAGATGAGTTCTATAAGTATAGGAGAGAATTTACAGGAAATTATAATATTTCAAGACGGGTTCAATACGTATCTTTACCCAACAAATCGATAGTTACATGATTGTGCCCATTGAAGGATTCTCTAAACTTAGCAAGGAAGAAAAAATAGATTGGATCGCCTTGAACCATACCAGTGATCCCCAGGCGACCAAAAAAATTTTAAAAAGCTACTGGAATACGAATACCGATGTGCAAAAACTGCACGATGAATTCATTGAAAACACGATTACCAATTATTATCTGCCGTTGGGCATTGCCCCTAATTTCTTGATCGATGAAAAATTGTATGCCATACCTATGGCCGTTGAAGAAAGTTCGGTGATCGCTGCAGCAAGCAAGTCGGCCAAATTTTGGTTGAAACGTGGCGGATTCAAAACCACGGTTTTGGGCACTGAAAAAATAGGGCAGGTTCATTTTATCTTCAAAGGTGATTTTGACAAACTAGAAGAATTTTTCAAAACCATTAAACCGAAATTGATTTCAGATGTTATAGGCATTACCAAAAACATGAATAAACGTGGTGGCGGTATTGTGGATCTTGAGTTGAGAAACAAGACAGCGCAATTGAAAAATTATTATCAACTGCATTGCACCTTTGAGACTTTGGACGCAATGGGCGCCAATTTCATCAATTCGTGTTTAGAGCAACTCGCCAAGTCCCTTAAAAACGAGACTAAGCTTTTCTCAGGTTTTTCAAACAATGAAAAAAACATTGAAATCATCATGAGCATTCTCAGCAATTACGTACCGAACTGTTTGGTACGTGCTGAAGTGAGCTGCCCCATTGAAGAATTGATGAACGACAAGAACGATGCCATGGTGTTTGCAGAAAAAATGGTCAGGGCAGTCACCATTGCCAATGTAGAACCACATCGTGCTGTCACCCACAACAAGGGCATAATGAACGGGGTCGACGCCGTGGTTTTGGCCACTGGAAACGATTTTAGGGCCGTAGAGGCAGGCGTACATGCCTACGCTGCCAAAGATGGTGCGTACACGAGCCTAACCAATGCTGGCATTGACAAAGGTGTTTTCAGGTTTTGGATCGAACTGCCCTTGGCGCTAGGTACTGTAGGCGGATTGACAAACCTGCACCCCTTAGCGAAATTGGCCTTGGAAATACTACACAAACCCTCGGCTCGAGAATTGATGCGGATAGTAGCGGTAGCTGGACTAGCGCAAAACTTTGCGGCAGTTGGTTCGTTGGTGACCACGGGCATTCAAGAAGGGCATATGAAAATGCACCTGCTCAATATATTAAATCAACTTGGGGCGACCGAACAGGAAAAGCGCTCCTTGATCGAGCATTTCAAAAAAAATGTAGCTACCCATAGTGCTGTTGTAGCCGCGTTTGAGGAATTACGAAAAACTAAAAAGAAAATTCGCTAGAACGCTTTTCGGTGATAGCTATCTTACATTTTTGTACCTTTACTACAATAAGTCTTCAAAAAAACATGCGACAAATAGCAAAATATATCGAAATAAACCCTTCTAAAAGGTTTGGAAAACCTATAATTAAAGGTACTCGAATTTCTGTATACGATGTTCTGAATTGGATGGCCAATGGAATGAGCAAAAAGGAAATAATCCGTGATTTTACAGTATTTAATGAAAAACAAATAAATGCTTGTTTAGCGTATGCCGCTACTCGGGAATATAAAATAAACGGCATTGCTTCTTGAAATTACTTTTTGACCAAAATATCTCATATAGACTTGTAAAAAAAATACATGAAGCCTTCCCATTATCAGATTATATTGAGGCTTTTGGCTTAACAAATGCCCCTGGTTTAGAAATTTGGAACTTTGCTAAAGAAAATGATTTTACAATTGTATCCTTCGACGGAGATTTTCTAGACCTTAATACTTTATATGGAAGTCCTCCTAAAATAATTTGGATAAGAACAGGAAATATGACCACTAATAATCTGGCCAATCTGTTTTTTGATCGAAAATTTCTGATATGGGACTTCCTAAAAGACACTGTTACTGAAGTTCTCCAGATTCTTGTTGAGAAATGAAAACAAAAAGCTTTTACAGCAACGGCAAATTACTGCTCTCAGGGGAATACGCCATTCTTGACGGTGCTTCAGGTTTAGCGATACCCACAAAGTACGGCCAGCACTTAAAGGTCTCAAAAAGCAGGTCTTCAATACTCTCATGGAAAAGCTTGGATGAAAAAGGGGCTATTTGGTTTGAGGGAAACTATGATAAAGGTTCACTTCAAGAAATCTCAAGTTCTGACAAAGACGTTTCAAAAAGACTTTTAAAAATTCTTTTAGGGGCGAAACGTTTAAATCTTTCTTTTCTAAAAGATCAGAAAGGGTGTGAAGTGGAAACGAAATTGACTTTTTTGCGAAATTGGGGTTTGGGCTCATCCTCTACGCTAATCAACAACATTGCCAATTGGGCAAATGTGAACGCCTACCATCTTTTAGAATCTACCTTTGGTGGTAGTGGTTATGATATTGCCTGTGCCCAATGCGACAGCCCCATTTTATTCTGCCTTGAAAATAAACAGCCCGTAGTCAAAGAGGTCGATTTCAATCCCCCTTTCAAAAACGAACTGTATTTTGTCTACCTCAACAAAAAACAAAATAGCCAAGAGGGTATCGCCCAATACAGAAACAGAGATATTGACAAATCGCGGTTGACAACTCAACTTTCTGTCATTACTTCTAAAATGCTAGCATGTGAACGCCTAGATGTTTTTGAGGAATTGATCAATGAACACGAAACATTGCTTTCTACTGCATTAGAAATTCAAAAGATAAAAGATACCCTTTTTAAAGATTTTAATGGAGCAATAAAAAGCCTTGGGGCTTGGGGTGGCGATTTTATCTTGGCCACGGGTGAAGATACTTCCGAATATTTTAAACGTAAAGGACATCATACCATCATTCCGTATCAGGCAATGATTCTTCATTGATTACAGCCTAATCTGGTCGAGAATCATGTTAGTATAACTCAGAACACACTAAATTCAATGATTCTAAGCAACGGTACTTCTAAATACGGAGGGTTTCACTAATAGAAAACTGCTCTTTTATCCTCGATCTCAGAAGCTTCTTTCAAAGCATTATAGACAGCGGTATTTACTTTTGACGCACTCGAGGTTTTTAGGTTGTTAGCATACGTACTATAGTTATCTAATTTCGTTGCTTCTTCTTTTTTGGTCACCTCGACCATAAAGATTCCCGACTCGCCTTCAATCAAACCAGAAGTTTCACCCTCGGCCAGTGCAAAGGCAACGCCCACTACAGCCGGCTCACGGCCAGCACCTGGTATAGTCGGTGACTTAACGGTCACTGAAGTTGCATTTTGCATAGGTATTTCAGTGTCTTTGGCTATTACTTCTATTGATTTTTCTTGATGCTCGCCCATAATCTGAGCTACCTTTCTTTCTTTTCTTATTTTGGGCAGTACGGTAACGGAGGCTTCCTCTACGGTCATTAACCCTTCTTTGTGCGCAGCGGTCAATTGCACGACAACATACCCGTTATTGATATTGAAACGTTTGATATCACCTACTTCGGTCTCTTCATTGAAGGCCCATTGCACCACACCACGTTGTGCCGAAAGGCCGGGTAGGTTTTCATCCATTGCCATTATTTTGTTGATTGGCTTAACGTTATATTCGCTCGCCTTTGCAAGATCGGCAAAAGCATCTTGACCTGAAGTTGATTGCATTTCAAATTTAGTGGCATCGGTGAATAAGTTGTTAATCGTTTCCTCAGAGGCTTCTATTGCCCTGGCAAGGGTCGCTATTTGAACGAGGTCTTGCTTGTCATCTATTTTTATTATGTGAAAACCAAAATCGGTTTCTACTATACCTATAGCCCCTACTTTGTTTCCAAAAGCGAAGTCATTGAATTTGGGCACCATGGTACCTTCTTGAAAATATCCTAGATCACCTCCGTTAGCTGCCGAAGGGCCATCAGAATTATCACGGGCCAATTGAACAAAGACCGTTCCTTCTTTCTTTGTGTCTTTTAACAGTTCCTCGGCTTTTGCCTTTGCCTCTTCCTTAGTTCTTGTCACTTCTGGCTTGGCTCTTTCCGCTCCCACATACCCAATAAGAATATGACTTGCTTTCACAGAGCCATTTGGTTTTCTGGCTACCATTTTAGAAACCTTGTAAAAACCACTATCGTTGTACGGGCCATATAGGTTACCCACTTTTAAGGTCATCAACGTATCGGCGAACAATGCCGGTAGGCTATTTTTCGCCTTGTAGAGGGTATCGAATTTAATATCTGAATTTCTATCTAAAAAAGCCGCTACATCGGTAGTGTTCCTAAAACCTACTATGGTATCGGTTCTATCTTTTTCTTTACTATATTCTACATTGTCGTTCAATAGCGCAGTAATCTTTTTCTTTATGGCGCTTTGATCTGCCTCAGATGGCTTTTCTTCAAAAAGAACGTATTGCAGGTCTCTTGATTTTTCTTGCTTAAAATCGTCTTTATGTGCATTGATATAGGTTGAGATTTCACTTTTACTCACCGTTATCGAACTATCTGGAATCGATGAAAAAGGAATTCTCATATACCGCATACTCATTTTATCGTTTGCCAATTTATACTCTAGTTCACCTTCTTTCAAGGTTGCCCCTACACCGGCCTTTACCAGATTAAAATAAGTCTGCTCTTTACTACTTTGTATAATGTTTTTTTCGTCTTGTAGCCAAAACCGGTATTGCGTAGGGTTATTGTTTTTCATATCAGCAATAAACTCACGAAACTTGTTCTCATCAAAAACCCCACTTTCATTCAAAAACTGAGGGCTTTGCGAATAGGAAGGTATATTTTTGATATAGTTCATGATTTGATCTTGCTCAATATCAATGCCCAAATTTTCAAATTGTTGGCCCAATATGGCGTTTCGCACTTCTTGATCCCATACTTGGTTGACCACCTGCATTGAAGATGACGTAGATCCAGACCGTCTAGAGGCATTCTCGACCTTTTGTCTGAAAGCATCGATTGAAATCTCGTCTCCGTTTATTTCGGCTACAGTAGAACCTACTTTGCCTCCTGAACCAAGACTGCCACTTGTAAAGACCCCAGATATTACAAATGCGAACAAGGCCAAACCTATGATCAGAATCAAAATAGTGGTTCTCTTTCTAATATTCTCTAAAATTGCCATGATATGGAATGTTTAAAATCAGTTGGCGAAATTACTATTTTCTTTTCGAATAATAAAGGTTTTTTACCTGATGGAAAGCTTTCTTAAAACTGTTTAAAAATCAAATTAGGAAGGTAATATGATAATGCCAAAACACTTTTCTTACCATAATAAAGAAGACCAGCCCTAATTCTTATCGGTTATTTCTCTTTTTTTTCAAGTACCTTCAGGGTTACCAGATCGATCTTGGTATTGGAAACTTCCATGATGGTAAAACGAAAATTGCCTATTTCAATTTCAGAGTCCTGTTCGGGAATCTCACCAGTTTCATTAACGATGAATCCCCCCAAGGTTTCATATTCATCGGTTTCGGGCAGTTCTAATTTATAATTTTCGTTGATATAATCCACTTCCAATCGCGCCGAAAATTTATAAGTGGCCTTATCGATCTGTTCTTCTGTCAAATAGGTAGAGTCGTGCTCATCTTCGATTTCACCAAAAAGTTCTTCAACGATATCCTCTACGGTCATGATGCCAGATGTACCACCATATTCATCAAGAACCACGGCGATACTCTTTCTCTTTTTAGTCAAAATATTCAGAATATCATGTATCAACATGGTCTCTGGCACGAACTCTACGGGCAAAAGAATGCTTTTGACGGTTTTAGGTTTTTTGAACAATTCGTAAGAATGCACATAGCCGATAATATTATCGACCGTATCTTTAAAGATCAATATTTTAGAATAACCGGTATCTGTAAATAGTTTGGTGAGGTTTTTTGGGGTTTCATGCAATTCTACCGCAGTAATTTCGGTTCTAGGCACCATGACCTCTCTAGCTTTGACCTCGGCAAACTCCAAAGCGTTCTGAAACATCTGTATTTCAGAATCTACTTCGTCCTCTTTTTCAACGGTTTCCATTTGTTCGGCGATATAATCACCAAGTTCTACCTTACTAAACGCCAATTGTACCTCATCACCATCGGTCTTGAACAAGGTTCTCAATACGAAGTCAGAAATTTTGATAATAAAATCAGAGATCAGCGAAAATAAAATATAGAATATGTAAGCGGGCAGGGCAAGAACTTTCAATAAGGTGTTCGAATAAATCTGAAAAAGCACTTTTGGAAGAAACTCGGCGGTCAATAAAATAATGATCGTCGAAATAATGGTTTGGGCAATCAAACTGAAGTCGGTCAACAACAACTGCACAAAACTATTTGAAGTCGAAGCCAGACCCACAAACCAGTTCATCAATAACTCACCCATAAAAAGACCGTAAACCACAAGAGCGATATTATTGCCAATTAACATGGTTGCGATAAACTTTGAGGGTTTTTTGGTGAGCTGGGCAAGTATTTTCGCCAAAAAGCCTTTCTGTTTTTTCTCTATCTCAATATGTATTTTATTGGACGATATAAAAGCAATCTCCATACCCGAAAAAAATGCGGAGAATAGCAGGCTCAATACGATTATGATAATTGAAGTGCTCACTAACTATTTTTGATTATCGCGTTGTCGTTGCTCAAATTTCTTGCGATAGCTTCTACGAAACAAAAACATACCAATAGATGCCACTAAAAAAAAAACGAACAAATACGCATGTTGGCGATCAATATTCCAAATTGCAACTATTTTATACAATGAAAAAAATGCCACGCCCAAGTACAAATATTCTGTATACCTTAAAAGTTTAATCATCTTGCTCTTCTTTTTCTTCTTTGATCAACATGAGACCATAGGTTTTATGTGCATTCAAAAAACTAAGATCTTTGTTGAAATCCATTCCTTCCCCGTCCATAATAGTACCATCTTCGGGGTTGGTGTATTTGAATTTTTCTTGGGTAAAGACCCATTCATTAGTTTGGTCATAGTATAACTGAGGAGCTTCTAACTTTTTACCATCATGACTCTCTAAGACCACATTACCTTGTAAATCTATTAAATTTGTTGCAGAATAAATAATTCCGTAATCGGCTTTTATTATACTCTTTCGGTTTTGATCATCAAAAAAGTCAAGTAATAACCCTTCAGGGAAAGTTCGATAAGGGAATTTTAGATTTGTAAAATCTTCACTAATGGGGCTCGTCAACACTGAAATCACTTTCGACGCTTTAACGTCCTCGGTTTCCAGTTCATCTTTTGCCTCGGTATAGGTCAAAACAAAATTTTCGGCAACACCCCTAGGAAAAATAATTTTCTTGGCTTCTTGCCCAACTCTTTTATACGTATCGGTACAGGAAAAAAAAAGCATTGCCATGAATACCATGGCAATGCTTTTTAAAATATTTTCAATGGGTTCGGGCATCCTACAAATTCGGCACTTTTACGCTACCTCCTACCCAACAACTAAAAGATACGGTCTTACCTGCCATACCTTCGGTAAAGATCATTTCTTTAGTAGGTGCTTTTGCTGCATAACTAGCAGCCGACTTGTTGGCCCTTGAGCTCAAAGAAGGATCTACCCTACCTGCCTTACTGGCCATTTCGGCAGCTTTCCAGTAGATAGCGCGTTTCTCAAATGTCGTCGAACCACATTTGTTTGCACTACGGGCATACAAGTTGGCGATCAGCAAATAGGCTTTGCCATTTGACGAATTGGCATTAATGGCTTTCTGCGCATATTTACGAGCGGTAGAACTACTGCCTTTTCTTCTGTACATCGTTGCGACCTTATAGGCGATTTTTGATTTTTTTCTACTATCACTCTCCAAACTCAAGGCCTTATCAAAATCGGCCAAGGCTCCTTTGGTATCGCCTGCTTTACTTTTTAAGGTTCCGCCATAGACATATGCATCTGCAGAGGGATCCAAGGCCAATTGCGCCTCGAATAATTTTTTGAACATTGGGTCGTCGGTACATTCTTTGTTGAACATTCTTCCCACTGCTCTTTTTACCCAATTGACATCACCTTTCTTGGCATCAAAACTCTTTTGATACAATGGTATTAAATTACCACAATCAGCTAGGACGCCCAATTTAGACTCTATACTACCGGCGATCTTGCCGAAAGACTTAGAATTCGTGGTTGCGGATTTCAAACGCTTTTTTTCTTTGGAAGTCAATGTGCCCGCCTCTTTTTTGGGCAGTAGTTTCGCAACTATATCGGTCAACTTTATATTTTCTTCCTCTATCTTTTCATTGACATTGTCATAGGTGTCAAAAACTTCCTGCAAATCTTTTTTACCTGCATTGTGCAGATCCACCAAACTTGAAAAATATAGGTAAAGTGCTTTTGGGTTTTTAAAATTCGCCCTGTCTTCTGTAAAGGCAGTACTCAGCCCACTGTAGATCTCATCATCGGCAATCATCTTGTTATTGTACTTCAAGAGAACCTGGTCAATGATTACATCGGCTTTCTTGGTCTTGTTCGGAAAGTACTTCATACTGCCATCGTACAAAGCCAATAAATCATTGATGAAACCATCTTTATCAGCACCAGAAGATTTTTTGATCTTATCTTCAAGAATTCTTTCGCCATAAATGAAATTGGCCCTATTCAAGGTTGGGCATGTTTCATACACCATTTTCCATGGTGTGTAAGCCGCATCGTAGTTCTTGACTTTTACGTGTTCAGTGTATATTGAGAGATTGGTCAAACACTCTTGATTTTGAGCTTGTGCCTTGCTTACCATCATACATCCTAGAAGCAGAAAGGCCGTAAAGTAATGTTTCGTTTTCATAATTATCATTGTTTAAAGTGGTTAATGTACTGAATTTATTGATTTTTCTTTGTTTAGTTTATCTTTCTTTTTTGAAACCATAGGTCGTTTAGCGAAAGTCCTAAATTTATTTTAAAGTAATTTTCTTCGATCAGGTTATTTTTGGTCGTTCCTCTTTTACCCAGTTCAAAACCGATGTTAAGGTTAGAGAAGCTTTTGCCCAACGGTAGACCAACTCCAAAAGTTATGCCAAAGTTATTTATCTCGGTGTTATCTACGATCATTCCTGTCTTGTCGACTCGTAGCCCTGCACGATAGGTAATTCTTTTTAAATAGCTGTTGAAGGAGGTATGCTCAGGCACAAAATAGCCCCCAAAAGCAAAAGAGCTCGCATCTTGGTAGGTCAAATTATCAATCTGAATGAATTCAGTAGCGTAGGTGCCCTTAGCTTGAAAACTGTATTCGGCCCCTATAAACCACTTCATATCTTCGCCATAACCCAGGCCCAAAGTAGTTTTAGTGGGTATTTTCACCTCGGTATCTTCAAGGCCCCTAGAGAGTAAATCAACATCCAATACCTCAATATTTTGCCCAGTAGCGGTCGAGAACGACCCTATTTGTTGTGTGTTTCTAGAGGTAAGGTTTGCTTGGGTATTCACCCTAAGCGATGTATACAGCTTATTTTTGCCCTTAATGGTCGGCGTATAGCTCAGAGCATAATTGAAATCCATTCCGTTTATACGAGATGTTCTATTGTCTAATGTGCCAAACTGTACGTTTTCGACTGTTTGCGTTCTTTCATTGTCCAAAGTGCCGAAATTAAAATTGGCGGTTATCCCAAAACTGAAATCTTTGGCGAATTCATATCCTGCAGAAAGATAGACTCTATTCAAACCTCCGGTTCCAAAATACGCATTGATTACCTCAGCATTGTTGGTGTTTTCTGATTCAGAAACCAAATTATAACCTACTGACGAATAGGGCATTATTCCGAAACCCACTCCTAAACCTTTGCCTAGACTAAAGCCGAGAGAAAGGTAATCTAAATTGGTCACCTTATTGTTTTCTTCGGCAGTAGCGCTTTTTAAAGTCAGTTGTTTATGTGATATACCTATAGCATAGACCATAAGACCCACTTTATCTTGCGCTTGCAGCCCAAGTTTACCATAGCTTGCCGGATTTTGCAGGTTTAAATGAATGCTATCGGCATAAACCGCCATACCGCCCATCATTTGATTCTCAACCGTACTGGCCGACCTTAAATCACCAATGCCAAAATAAGAATAAGGAGAAACCGTACCATCTTGGGCGTTCACACCTATAGTGGCAATGCACACTATTGCAGTTACAATTTTTCTGATCATTTAACGCTTGTTGTATTCCAGCAAATGGTTTAACCCTACTAGGAGAAATTTGGAATGCGCAAATATGGTATTTTTTAATCGTTTTGACAAAAAATGGGCATCACCGCCTGTTAAAATAACTGTTAAATCTGCAAAACGTGAATTATACTGATATATAAGTCCGTCTATTTCGTTGCAAATTCCGTTTACCACACCGCTATGAATACACGTTCGCGTAGAATTTCCTATAAGACCTAAAGGTTCTTCAAACGCCAACATGGGCAGTTTTGAGGTTTGATCGTGAAGTGCCTTGTACCGCATGCTCAGCCCCGGTGAAATGGCGCCTCCGAGGTATTCCCCGTAATCATTAATCATATCGTAGGTGATACATGTGCCAGCATCAATGACCAAAGTATTTGCCTTGAGATTGAAATAAAAGGCGGCCGCTGCCAAAGCTATTCGGTCAACACCCAAGGTTTGGGGCGTGGCATACGAATTTTTAAAGGGAATTTTGGAGGAAGGACCCAATATATGTACTTGGCAAAAAACCGACAGTACAGCGATACTCTTTTGGTCGAGCCCCCCTACGGTTGAGACTATAGCATGACCAATGTCAGCGTGGCGGTCGAAAAAATCCTTTACCTTTATGGCAAAATCTCCTTCGTCAATAGTTTCATCAAAAAGAAGAGCCTCATTATCAAATACGGCAAGCTTTATAGCGGTATTTCCTGCATCTATGATTAGGTTCATACTGCAAAGGTCACAAAATGTGAAAAAACAAATGCCTTTTTTCTTGTTTTTATTTGTATATCATAAATTTGAAATTATATTTGCAGCCGCTTAACTGCTTTGCCACCTTAGCTCAGTTGGTAGAGCAACGGACTGAAAATCCGTGTGTCCCTGGTTCCCCCGAAGGCTCGGGGCTGGAGGCACATGAAATAAAATATTGAAATACTGGTACCTTAGCTCAGTTGGTAGAGCAACGGACTGAAAATCCGTGTGTCCCTGGTTCGATTCCTGGAGGTACCACAAAAAATCCCTGCATTTGTAGGGATTTTTTTGTTTATTGCTGCCCATGCACTTTCTATACATCTTACTCAGCCCCTCACTCGATAAATACTACGTAGGTGAAACTTCAGACCCAAAACACAGGCTCTATCAGCACAACAATCATCAATTCAAAAAAGGTTTTACAAAAGCAGCCGAGGATTGGGCCATTGTACTCCAAAGGAAATGTTCGGACAAACAAGAAGCGCTTTATCTTGAAAGGTTCATCAAGAGAATGAAAAACAGAAAATTTACAAA
>UOEL01000111.1_pt1 | contig 34697 bp, 32 predicted proteins | sample 1989351 | NCBI WGS metagenome assembly UOEL01 (sample SAMEA4712195, study PRJEB27164) | hydrothermal vent metagenome | biome: marine basaltic hydrothermal vent biome; feature: marine hydrothermal vent; material: mineral | place: Pacific Ocean | collected 2011-06-14/2011-07-23 | depth 1719 m
CCTGATGTTACGCCATAAAGTATGGTTATCAAGTGCTGAAAGGTGGTAAAACGTTTGCAATAATGGTCTGAACGATGTCTTTTAATCTGTTTGTCGATTTTATTGATGTTCAATAAACCTATCATTTGACTGAAAATCGGCTGTCCGAAAAAAATAGTACTTTTGCTCATAGTTGAAATGTTTTTGAAATGATGAGTCAACTATACGAAAAAAGCATCAATTTTTGATGCTTTTTTTATCGGACAACAATAGATTTTTTATTATAATTTCAAAAATAGAACCTCAAAATGAAAATTCATTTCAATCTTAAATCGATGGAAACATGACAAATATCATGTTATTGATTCCTAGGGAATATTAATTTTGAATCATTCTAAATAATAACAGCCTAATAAGAAGATTGGACCGATTATGAAAAACAGTAAACCCGACATAGCAACAAAAGATGATATTGTATTATTGGTAGATTCATTTTATGCAAAGGTGAACGAAGATGATATACTCGCTTATGTATTCAATGACTTTGCCCAAGTCGATTGGGATCTTCACCTGCCCAAAATGTACGCCTTTTGGAACACGTTGATCTTTGCCAAAAAAGGTTATAAGGGCAACCCGTTTGCACATCATATTCCTTTACCGATCCAAAAAGAACATTTTAGCCAATGGTTGAATCTTTTTGAGGATACTATAGATGAATTATTCGAAGGTGAAATTGCACAAGCAACTAAATCAAGGGCACAATCGATTGCTCAAGTATTTCAATCTAAATTGGCACTTAGCTAAACCCCTATCTTCTCTATATGAATAATTTAATAAAAATCAATAAAAATGGAAATAGCATCAATTTATAAAGACCTTGAATACAAAGACAACAAGCCCGTTATAAAGGTCTTATTTGAAACTTCTTTTACCAAAGAAATCAGAATAGCCATGCAACAAGGTACTGAGATGAAAAAACATAAAACCTCTTTTCCGATTGTGGTCGAAATCGTTGATGGTGAAATTGATTTTGGCGTTGAAGAAAAAACCCTCAACCTAAAAAAAGGAGATTTAATTGCGTTGAACGGTGGCGTACCCCATGACCTAAAAGCGACTGAAGATAGTATTGTTCGTTTGACTTTAACAAAGTACGACGAAACGAATAGAGTAACCGACTTGGTCAAGTAAAAATATCGAAACTTTAATACTACAGATACGGAGTATAAACATTTTGTTGATTACTTTCTTAAATTAGAAGATGAATATTGAGAAGTTAAAAATGGTAACTCGTAATTTTGACCTAAGATATTTTTACCTGTGGAAAATAATTTCAATATTCTTCTAAATCAATGAAGAGCTTCTTGAAATAAAAGAATTGTTTTCCAAACCTTTTTAAGAAACCAAAAATCAACCAATATCTTTTAACCTTCATTTCAGCAACTATTAATGTACTATCATGATTACAACATTCACATCTCCGTCAGAGAGCACCTGCCAAAACCGAATTGCCGAACACGTATTCAATCGCTTTGGTATTGACCCCAGGGCTACTGACAAGATTCATGAAAACACGGCATTAATTGAGGTGAATCCTGATTTTTTGGTTGATATTTTGAATGTTTTTAGCCGTAACCAAGACATTGACTATAGCGTTTTTGAAAAGTACTCGGTGCCCGTTCTTGTAGATTACCTATTGAGATCTCACACCTATTATCTTGAAAAAATTCTTCCTGAGATTGGTCAAAGCATTGCTATACTCTTGGGCAACTACGATGAAAAAAGTGCCTTATTAGAAATTCTATACAAATTTTATTTTAGCTATAAAACCGACCTACAAGAACATTTTATAGAAGAAGAAGAATTATTGTTCCCTTATGCAAACCAATTGCACAAAGCTGTATATTTTAAAACGGAAATTAATTTTTTTGCGAATTTTTTACAAGATTACTCCATAAACGATTTTGCTGAAAACCATTCTGACACAGAAGAGGAACTGATCAACATAATAAATATTTTATCTGAATATGACCCTCCATCAACCAATAAATCATCATTCAGAATTTTAATCGAACAGCTGAGGAATTTTGAACACGACCTTGAAATTCACGCCTTTATCGAAGACAGGGTACTGATGCCGAAACTTGTTCAATTAGAGCAAAATTTAAGATTTGAGATCAACAACTAGTGTTAAGTTAAGTGTAAAATTATGTATAAGTCGCCGTTATTTTTTGAATTTCACGAGATTATAAAAATCAAGTATAGCCGTAGATACACGAGGTTTTTGTGGTAAAGTGAAAACAAAAAAGAACAAGACTTGGTGCGTCTTTTTATGCTTAACTTAACACTAGATTATTGCCCAGTTTTGACAAAGAAGCTTTTTATACCAATCATTTCACTTTATTGCCCCTGCTTCAATAAAAGCAAGTAGAATAATCAATGAGCCCGAAAGACAAGAATTTGGCTTCCCGAATTTACCTGTACCTAGGGGCGCTGTTCACCACCTCATTGGTGGTATCGAACTTGATATTCCAAAAATTTTTTTATTGGAACCCCTTTGGTGACATCACTATCTTTGGTGCTTCTCTTTTTGAAATATCCGTAGGTATACTGCCCTACCCCATCACTTTTTTGATAACCGATCTGATCTCTGAAATCTATGGCAAAAAGAAGGCCAACCAAATCGTTACGGCGGGCATTTTCGCCTCGTTCTTCTCAATGGGAATCATTCTATTGGCCGATCTTGCTCCGGCCATAGATTCATCTCCTATAGATGACGCTAACTTTTCAAAGGTATTTGCCCTTTCTCCCATTGCGGTACTAGCCTCAATGATAGCCTATCTACTTGCACAATACGTTGATATTGCCATCTATCATTTTTGGAAAAAAGTTACCCAGGGCAAACACTTATGGCTACGAAATAATTTCTCTACTTTTTTATCACAATTTATAGACACTTTCACCGTAGTTGGTCTTTTATGTGTTTTTAAAGTGCTACCGTGGGATATTTTCTTTGGCCTTGTAATCAGTGGTTTTCTTTTCAAGGTCTTTATGGCGTTTCTCGACACCCCTTTCCTCTATTTGTTCGTATATATTTTACGAAAGCGATTTAATCTTAAAATCGGGGAGGAAATTAAGTTGGATATGTAAAATATTCCGCCTTCTCAAGAGTTATAATCTTAGTAATAAGTATTAAACGTAATGAAGAAAAAAATCTTAAAAATAGTAGGTGTTCTTTTATTGCTGGTAATCGGTCTTTTGATTGCAGCTCCTTTTATATTGGAAGCCAAAATCGGAGACCTTATAAAGAACAACGTAAACAATAATGTCAATGCGACCCTGAATTTTTCTGAAGCCAAACTGAGCCTTGTCAGCAGTTTTCCGAATGCCGAGGTTTCTTTGTCCGATATCACATTGATCAACAAGGCCCCTTTTGAAGGCGATACTCTTTTTGCCGCTGAACAGGTTGAACTGAAAATGGGCATCAGTGAACTTTTTAAAAGCGAAAACGACCCCATCGCCATTCAAAGCCTCTTGATCGATGGCGCCCATGTAAATGTCATTGTCGATAACGAAGAGAATGCCAACTACGATATAGGTAAAGGTTCAGGTGCTGAAAGCACATCTACAGAAAAATCTTCGGGCTTTCAATTAGACCTACAAGCTTATGAGATCACAAATTCCACTATTAGATATACCGATAAAGCAGGTGGCATCGTGTTTCTTCTCACTGACCTACAGCACAAAGGCAATGGTGATCTGTCATCGGAGACCTCAGAGCTATATACACAAACAGAAGCTTTTATTTCTTTGGAAATGGATAGCACCAATTATTTGAACAACAATAAGATCAAGCTCGATGCTTTGATCGGGGTCGATTTAAAAGAGAGTAAATATTCTTTCCTGAAAAATGAGGCAATGATCAATCAACTGCCCTTGGTCTTCGACGGTTTCATAAAATTGAACGAAGACTCACAAGAAGTTGATATCGCCTTTAAAGCCCCCTCTTCAGATTTTAAAAACTTTTTGGCTGTCATACCCGAAACCTATTCGAAAAACATTGAAAACGTAAAAACCACGGGCGATTTTGTTTTAGAAGGAAAATTCAATGGCATTGTTGATGAAACCCATATCCCGAAATTCACGATCAAGATAAATTCCAACAATGCTTCTTTCAAATATCCTGAATTGCCAAAATCGGTTCGCAATGTGTTTATTGATGTGGTTGTCAACAACACCACGGGCATTTCTGAAGATACTTTTGTCAACATAGAGAAACTATCTTTTATGATCGATGAGGATCGCTTCAATATGGTCGCAAAAATCACTGAACTGATGGGCAACGCTAAAGTAAGTGCGCACCTTGATGGAAAAATGAATTTGGCGAATATCGCAAAAGCCTACCCCCTTTCTACTGATGTTGATCTGAAAGGTTATTTGAATGCTGATATCACAACAGCTTTTGATATGGCCTCCATCGAGAAAAAACACTATGAGAATACACAAACAACGGGTAAAGTGAGCCTTAGAGATTTTGAATACAACTCAAGTGAAATTCCAAATTCCGTAAAACTGACATCCACGGTCTTGACCTTTAACCCCAAAACGGTTACCCTAAATGAACTGAGCGGCACCACGGGCAAGACCGATTTCAATGCCACAGGTACAATTGACAACCTATTGGGTTATTTGTTCAATGACGAAAAAGTTGAAGGGCGTTTCAACTTAAAATCAAACACCTTCGCCCTAAGTGATTTTATGATCGAAGAAGAAATAGACTCGAAAAGCACTAACAAAAAGGAGTCGGTAGCAGGCGAAGAAAAAATCAAGATTCCGTCATTTTTAGATGCTGACATCAATGTATCGGCCAATACGGTTCTTTACGATAATTTGACCTTGAAAAATGTGAAAGGAAACCTGCGTATCAAAGATGAAAAGGCAATTCTTAAAAATATGACTTCTTCCATTTTTAACGGAAAAATGACCTTTAACGGTGAAGTTTCAACAAAGGCCGAAACGCCAATGTTCAAAATGAAATTGGGTATGGATCAATTGCAGATCGGTGAAACCTTCAAGGCTTTAGAGCTTTTCAAAGCCCTAGCGCCTATCGCCCAAATACTAAAGGGAAATCTCGCCTCCGATATTGAACTCTCAGGTGCGCTGACCGATGACCTTGTACCAGATCTACTGACGCTTAGTGGAGATATGCTAGCAAATATAATGACAAAAGATATCGATACCCAATCAGCGCCGCTACTGAAAGCTTTGACCAATAAGTTGGATTTCATCGACATGAAACAATTGAATTTAAATGATTTGAAAACCAAACTATCATTCAAAAACGGAGTGGTAAGCGTAAAGCCGTTTACCATTAAGTATAAAGATATTGGTATAACCATTGACGGAAGCCACACTTTTGACAAAAAGATGAACTATAAGGCGTCTATGGAGGTGCCTACAAAATATTTGGGCAACGAAATCAATGCCCTAATAGCCAAAATAGATGAGAAAGAACTTGAAAACCTGACCATTCCCTTAACTGCGAATATTAGTGGAAACTATTCCAACCCCAATGTAACCACCAATATGACTTCGGGTATTAAAGTACTTACCGCTAAGCTTGTCGAAATTCAAAAACAAAAATTGATCAATCAAGGCAAAGACAAGGTCAAAGATTTATTAGGCGATGTTCTCGGTGGAAATACATCTGAAAACCACACCACCAAAACCAAAAATGACGTTGATGGTGTTTTAGGAACAATTTTGGGCGGCAATTCAGAAACAAAAGACCCTAACGAAACAAAAACAGATTCGGTCGTGCCAAAAACAGAAGAGGATGTGGTAAAGGAAAAAGCTAAAGATATACTCGGCGGACTTTTCGGAAACAAAAAGAAGAAAGAAGATACTTCTGCAAAAAAGGATACGATCAACTGATACTCAAGCCTACATAACAACCTTCGTTTCCCCTAATATTAAATACGGTCTCATCTTCGAAGATGAGGTATTGTCCTTTTATTCCCTTTAAAACACCTTTGAAATTTGGTGTTTTACTCAAATTAAGGCTCTTCACTTTGCTAGGATATTTCAATACGGGAAATTCTAAATGCATTTCGTTGTTCGAATCGATAAAGTACATCAATGCTTCTTGTGGAATATATTGTTTCAATTTGTTTCGCCATTCCACCAAATCCTTATCATCTACGTTATTGGTCAGCATTTTTCGCCAATTCGTTTTATCACCAATATGGTCTTTAAGAGCCACCTCGGTAATACCAGCCAAATACCTATTTGGAACTTCAACGATCTCTATGGCCTCGTGGGCACCTTGATCGATCCATCGTGTGGGCACCTGCGTTTTTCGGGTAACACCTACTTTTATATTGCTTGAATTCGCCAAGTATACAATATGCGGCTGTAATTGCACTTTCTTTTCGTAATCAAGATCTCGGTCTTCCTTGTCCAAATGGGCCGTACTCAATTCAGGGCGCATGATCCAATCGCCAGCCGAGGGTATTTCAAAAAAACAATTTTTACAAAACCCTTGACGGTAAATGGGTCGTTCATTACCACAGTTCAAGCATTGGTACTTTATAAAATCGATTGTCAAGATTTTGTTCAACACTTGGTTGACATTGAGAAAATCGTTTTCAAAGAGCATATAATACTGAATAGGGCTTCCTATTTCAGTCTGCATTTTTCGTAATACGCCTTCGTACTGCATAAAAGTGTTTCTTATTTGAAAAGGATAAGTATATACGCTATTTTTAGCTTGATAAAGATACCGAAAATGCCAATACCGTTGTTTAATTCCATCGCCTCATGGCTGCTTAAAAAGCGCTATCATCAGATAGAGCTTTTTTTGAAATATCCTGAAGAGGTTCAAGAAGAGGTTTTGCACCAATTGCTTGAATTTGCCGAGGATACCGAAATAGGCAAAAAATATGAATTTGAATCGATCGACAACTACAGAACATTTAGAGAACGCCTACCTATTGTTTCCTATGAAGAGATCGAACCGATAATCGAGCGAACACGCAGAGGTGAACAGAACATCTTTTGGCCGACATCTATCAAATGGTTCGCAAAAAGCAGTGGCACAACAAATGCAAAGAGTAAATTTATTCCGGTAAGTACCGAAGCTTTAGAGGATTGCCACTACAAATCAGGAAAGGATCTATTGTGTTTATACCTGAACAACAACGAAAACTCACAATTGTTCACAGGTAAAAGTCTTCGTTTAGGCGGCAGCAAAGAACTGTACGAGGACAATGGCTCTTTCTTTGGTGATCTTTCGGCCATTTTGATAGATAATATGCCCCTTTGGGCAGAGTTCAGCAGCACCCCCAGCAACAAGGTTTCCCTAATGAGCGAATGGGAGAACAAGCTAAAGGCGATTATTAGAGAAAGCACCCAAGAAGATGTGACCAGCCTAGTAGGCGTACCCTCTTGGATGTTGGTGCTTTTGAACAACGTTCTCGAAGAAACAGGCAAAGACCATCTTTTTCAGGTATGGGAGAATTTAGAGGTTTATTTTCACGGTGGCGTAAGTTTCAACCCGTACGAAGATCAATACAAAAAATTACTGCCCAGAAAAAGTTTCAAATACTATGAAATATACAATGCCTCTGAAGGATTTTTTGCCATTCAAGATCGAAACAATGCCGATGACCTTTTACTGATGTTGGATTATGGTATTTTTTACGAATTCATTCCTATGGATGTTTATGGAACCACAGAACAACAGGCGATCCCGCTTTGGGAAGTAAGAACCAGCAAAAACTACGCCATCATCATTACCACAAACGCCGGATTGTGGCGTTATAAGATCGGTGATACCGTAAGGTTTACCTCTATTGACCCCTATCGCATTAAAGTAACTGGGCGCACCAAACACCATATTAACGTTTTCGGCGAAGAATTGATTATCGAAAACGCAGAAGAAGCCCTGAAAATCATTTGTAAAAAAACGGGTGCCGAAATCAAAGATTATACCGCAGGCCCCATTTTTATGTCGGGCAAAGAGAAAGGCGCTCATGAATGGATCATAGAATTCAGAACCCCCCCAAAAGAGCTTGATTACTTTACAGAATTTTTAGACAATGCACTTAAGTCGTTGAATTCTGACTATGAAGCCAAACGGTACAACAACATTACCTTGAAAATGCCCACTGTACACCTAGCCCGTGAGAATCTTTTTTATGATTGGCTAAAATCAAAAGACAAACTGGGCGGGCAACATAAGATTCCGAGATTATCGAACAAAAGAGACTATATAGAAGAGCTCTTGAAAATGAATACATGAAATAGTTTTAGCTAAGAGACTGTTTTGGAATATATCGTTAGTTCTGAGGTTTCGGAGGTTAAGCATAGCATCGATACGGTTTATCCCGAAGCGTCGGAATTAACGAAGTTATGCGCAAAAAGAGGTTGTAAGAAAATAACCGAGATATTTCAAAACAGTTTCTAAGAAGTGAAATTCATTCCCTAAATCATGACAGCCGTTTTCAATTTCTTAATGACCGCAGGGGCAATACAAGGGTTTATCTTCAATATTGCGACATTCCTCTCTCGAAAGAAGATTGAAAAACCTGTTCTTTTTTTAAACCTTTTTGTTTTTTTCCTATCACTGAACAACCTACAATCGTGGTTAATCGATAAGGGTTTTACACCTTGCCATGGTACGTTCTGTTAGCGCCCATGTTCTATGCATTTTTAATCTATTATTTAGGGATAGAAAAAAAGGGAAACCTATTTTATTCTCGCCGTAACCATTTTCGTATTAGAGTTAACAGCACGCGGCATTATGATATTCATGGTACAAAAAGGTTTTTTAAACGAAGAACATATCTTATTCTATAATGCGCTAGAAGATGCAGTAACCTTATTATTTTCGGTATTTATATTTAGTCAGGTATTGCAAGTTCTCTTTAGGCACCAACACCTCTACACTTCTATTTTATCTTTCGATGATTTAAAATGGGTCAAAAAGTTTGTTCAATTAGGCGGACTCATTTTAATTTTATGGGCGATTGCCGTACTATTGAACTTTGTTTCAGAAACAATAAAACCTCCATACAACTATTACCCTTTACGATTGGGCACCTCTATTCTTATTTATTGGATAGGATACCAAGGTTTTTTCAGATATGTGGTACTGCAAGATAGAATCAGATTGAGAAGGGCAATAAGAAAAGATGAAACATCACAGAAAGTAATTCGCCAAGATAGTTTACAAAACATCCAAAAAAATGCAAAGGGAGAAAGTAGTTTTAACGATACCGATTCCTACATTGTTGCAAATCAAAAATACCTAGACCCGTACCTGAGTTTGGAAAATCTTTCCGAAGAATTGGAAATCGGCAGCAGCAGCCTTTCAAAATTAATCAATATCCATGCCCAAAATAGTTTTCCTGATTATATCAATGCGCTTAGGGTAAAGGAAGCTACAAAATTACTATCAGACACTAACTTTTCGTCGTACACCATCGTGGCCATTGGTCTTGAATGTGGGTTTGGCTCGAAATCAACCTTTTATACCGCATTTAAAAAATTCACCTGACAAACCCCCACCACGTATAGAAATAGTATTTCTTCTTAGGTAAAAAATCGTCCGAATTTGTACAAGTAGGATGATTTCGGGCACCTATTTTTCCCTTACCCGCTAGTTTTGTGCCAAATTCTAAAAGCTCGAAACTATGAGAACTCTCTTATTCATGATTATTTTGATATTGTACAGAAAACGCAGGCTCAGAACAACACGGTTTTTTTGAATTGGCCGGTAATGCCCTAGGTGGTTCATTAAACTATGAAAGACAACTTACAAAAGACCTAGACCTGTACGTAAGATTCGGTATTGGCGGGGCGCTGGTCGAAGAGAATACACTCATTAATAATTACTTCAGTGCTGCCGTTCCCTACCCTAAGTTAAGTATTCCTCTCTCTCCATACAGTATCTTTTTGATTTAACCCGCATTATGCAATAGAAAATCTATTACAGTTTGAAATACCTTCAAAATAAGACGTTTCACTTGGTTTTCTTCAAGCACCATGGCAGTGTTATGCTGCTTGAAGTAAAATCACTGATTTTATTGGTCTTTCAAACCTCATCACGAAGTTCTATTGCATAATGCGGGTTTAAACAACAACGATTATATAGAAACAGGATTGGGATATACATGGATAGGCTTTTCAAAAACCTTTGAGAATTCAGAGCAGAGCACCCATAATATTCTGCCCTCTGTTGGATATCGGAAACATTTTGGTAAAACCAAAACCTGGCTATGGAAAGCGAACTTCTTCCCATTAATAGGTGGTAATGGTGAAAATGGAATTGTCTTTGGATTCTCGCCAATGGCCGGAATATCGTTCGGTAAAAGGTTTTGACCCCAAAAAATAGTAGATAAAACGGACTACATCGAGAATTTCTTCCATATAAACAAATAAATATGATGTTCTACCGTTTATTGTTCAAATTAGCCATTCAACTTAACCAAATTATTAACTTATTTTTTTGAAGTATGGCAGAGAGACTAGTAATTCTATCCGATATGTGGGGTGCCAAAAAAGGACTCTGGATAACTTCATATCTAGGCTATTTACAACAATATTTTGATGTTACTTATTATGATTGCCAAGAATTGGCCAACCTTGATGTTACCGTACCATCTTCAGATAATATTCACAAAGCATTTGTTGAAGGCGGTATCGATACCGCAGTTGCACATCTTATTACCAAAGAAAAAGAGGTCGCTCATTACCTTGGCTTCAGTACTGGTGGCACTATTGCTTATAAAGCAAATTTAATGGGCCTATCAATGAAATCATTGTATACCGTTTCTTCGACTAGAATTCGAGCCGAAGAAAAGAGACCTGATTGCCCTACGACTTTGTTGTTCGGAGACGAGGATATTTACAGACCAAAAAAAGAATGGTATGATACTATAGGCGTTAAAGGCGAGTTGATCAAAGGTTTCGGCCATAATCTCTATACAGACGAAAAATATATAAGCAAAGTGTGTTTAGATCTTTTGAATTCTGTCACACACAAGTCAAAGAAAGAAAAAAGCGTGCATATAAAGATAGCTTGATCCCACAAGCCGAAATTATTTCTATACTATAGTCAAAAGGTGGTCTTTAAGAGACCGCCTTTAATTTTTTTATGGTCTCATGTGACAGCTTGTCTTCTGCATAAGGTTTGGTTACCTTGAACTCAGTTTCCCCACTACTTGGCATCTCGAACATGGCATCGGTGAAAATAGCCTCACATAAAGAACGAAGGCCTCTCGCCCCAAGTTTGTACTCTACGGCTTTCTCAACAATATAGTTCAAAGCCTGCTCTGTTATTTCAAAACTGATACCATCCATAAAAAACAATTTTTCGTACTGTTTGATAATGGCATTTTTGGGCTCGGTAAGAATTGCGCGCAATGTTTTTTCATCAAGAGGATTCATGTAGGTTAGAACAGGTAGCCTTCCGATAATCTCTGGAATGAGTCCAAAATCCTTTAAGTCTTTTGGAATGATATATTGCAATATGTTGCTTTCATCAAGATTTTCGTCTGCCTTTGAAGCACTATAACCTACGGCCTGCATATTCAAGCGCTTCGTTATCGCACGTTCTATGCCATCAAAAGCACCACCCGCTATAAACAGTATGTTCTCAGTGTTTACCTCTATAAATTTTTGATCTGGGTGTTTTCTACCTCCTTTGGGCGGTACGTTTACAACGGTACCTTCCAATAATTTCAACAGTCCCTGTTGTACGCCCTCACCAGAGACATCTCTTGTGATAGATGGGTTATCGCCTTTTCGGGCAATCTTATCGATCTCATCGATAAAAACGATACCGCGCTCTGTCTTTTCTAAATTATAATCTGCGGCCTGTAGCAAACGGGTAAGAATACTTTCTACATCTTCACCTACATAACCGGCCTCTGTCAATACGGTAGCATCTACAATCGCCAACGGTACATTGAGCATTTTGGAAATAGTTTTCGCCATCAAGGTCTTTCCCGTACCGGTTTGACCGACCATGATGATATTACTCTTCTGTATCTCTACATCATCGTCTTTTGATATAGGTTGCAATAATCTTTTATAGTGGTTGTAAACAGCGACAGACATTACTTTTTTGGTGCGTTCTTGACCAATAATGAACGTGTCAAGAAAATCTTTGATGTCTCTAGGTTTTTTTAAAACCAGTTCTGATGACAGATCGTTGGTCTTTGTCTGTTTTGATTCTTCGGCAACAATGCCATGGGCCTGTTCAATGCAGCGGTCACATATATGTGCATCTAACCCGGCAATCAAAAGATTGGTTTCAGGTTTTTTTCTTCCACAAAATGAACATTCTAAATTTTCCTTTGCCATAATACTAGCTTTCTATCAAAAACACTAACGTAATAATTTGGGTTTTGGTTTACCCAATTGCACAAGAACCTTAAATTTTGGGTGTTTTGTCGAAATCAGTTCTTATCCCTTACTAAAATCTCATCGATCATACCATATTTCACGGCCTCATCGGCTTTCATCCAATAATCTCGATCACTGTCATCATGCACTTTTTTAACGCTTTGACCCGAATGCAGCGCAATGATTTCATAAAGTTCATCTTTGAGCTTTAAAATCTCTTGCGCCGTAATCTCAATATCACTTGCCTGACCCTGCGCCCCGCCCATAGGTTGGTGAATCATTACCCGAGAATGGGTAAGACCACTACGCTTACCTTTTTCACCGGCGCATAAAAGAACCGCGCCCATTGAAGCTGCCATTCCTGTACAAATGGTAGCCACATCTGGCTTTATAAATTGCATGGTATCATAGATGCCGAGACCAGCATAAACACTTCCTCCTGGTGAATTTATGTATATCTGAATGTCCTTTACAGCATCGGTACTTTCTAAAAACAACAGTTGGGCCTGTATAATGTTAGCGACTTGGTCGTTTATGCCAGTGCCTAAAAAGATAATGCGATCCATCATCAAACGCGAGAATACATCCATCGCTATGGCGTTCAACTGACGTTCCTCTATAATATTAGGGGTCATATTCGAAGGGTACATGCTGCTCACGATCTTATCATAATACATGCTGCTTATACCTTGATGGTTTATCGCGTAATTCTTGAATTCTTTTCCGTAATCCATTTGTTTTATTCAATATTTAGTGAACTTTTCTCAGACATTAACATCATCTGAAAATCATCATTCTGTCTTTAACCTACTGTTCTCGATCTATACAGACCGCTGCAAAATTTCTTGAAAACAATATGTCACAACCAAGAGCAAAACTTTGTGTTCAAACAGCTACAATAATTAATAAAGATAAAAAAAGTGCCGAAAACGTCATTTTCGACACTGTAAAGATACCTAATTATTATTTTGGAATTTAACCGTAAACCTCTTCGACAAACTTTTCGTAAGTAACTTCTTTGATCTTCAGGTTTGCCTTTGCCTTATAAAGGCCCAGTAACTTTTTACTCATCAACTGTTCTGACAAACGCTTCACCTCATCTTGGTTTCCCAATACTCTGTCCGCAATATTATCCAACTCTTCTTCTTTAGGGTTCAACTGACCGTACTGCGCCATTTGTGATCTAATAAAGCCTTTGGCAAACTCTTTAAGTTCATCAAATTGAACTTGTATATCATTATCTTTGATGATCTTGCCCTCTATTAATTGATACCGAAGTCCTTTTTCAGATTTTCCGTACTCCTCACTTGCCTGCTCGTCAGTCAATGGGTTTTCTCTGGTTACTTGGATCCATTTAGTCAAAAAATCGACCGGAAGGTCAAATTTGGTGTTCTCAATAAAATACTCGGTGATATCGTTCAGTAACTTTTGATCTGATTGTTGCTCGAACTGCTTTTCAGAATCCTCTTTGAATCTATCTTTAAGTTCTTTCTCAGATGAAATCACATCTTTACCGAACAGCTTGTCAAATAGCTCTTGGTCAAGTTCTGCGGATTCTCTCTCATTAATCTCGTCTATGGTAAATGAAATCTCAACATCCAATTTTTCAGCGTTATCAACTGAAACCCCTAAAGCTCTAGAAAGAGTGTTATTATCCTTGAAAAGACCTTTGGTTTTAAGTACGACCTCATCACCGACTTTTTTGCCCAATAAGCTCTCGATCGCTTTTTTACTTTTTATGGTCACCAATTCAATAGTGCTTTTACTATCGATCTCTTCTTCTTGGTTTTTAAAAGTACCTGTAAGCTCATCTTTCTTGCCTACTTCTTTTTTACTTGCAAGTTTGCCATATTGCTTTTGAACACGCTCTACTTGTTCATCGACCATTTTTTTATCGGCAACTATTTTGTAGTGCGTTATCGCTTTTTTTGTTTTTAAGGGAACTTCAAAATTAGGAGCAAGACCCAATTCAAACTCAAAAGAAAAATCTTCGGAGGCCCAATCGAAACCATCTTGTTGCTTAGGCAACGGATTTCCCAAAACATCCAATTTCTCCTCAGTGAGGTATGTGTTCAAATTGTCTTGTATCAATTTGTTCACCTCATCGACCAAAACGGCCTTTCCGTATTGTTTTTTGATAAGGCCCATAGGTACCTGGCCTTTTCTAAAACCTGGTATATTGGCCTGTTTTCTATAGTCTTTAAGAATGCTTTCTACCTTATCTTGATAATCTTCTTTGGTAACGGCAACTTTTACAACGGCATTCAACTCGTCGATCTGTTCTTTGGTGATATTCATTTCTATATCTTTTTACTTAAATAAAGGGGTGCAAAAATAATATAATTTATATCGTTCGACAAGTTTTAAACGACCGATTGCAAGAGGTTCAACTCTTTTTGCCCTCCTTTAAAAACGAAAACAAGATCGACTGTATAAAAGACAGTAGCAGACTGAACAATAATGCCCACAAAATACCGTCTACGGCAAAGCCATCAATAAAGTAATCGGCCAATAGAATGATACAGGCATTTATAACCAGTAAGAACAGACCGAAAGTAACGATAGTGATCGGAAGCGTTAAAATAACCAAAATAGGCTTTACAATAGAATTTAAAAGACCTAGGGCAACGGCGACGATCAGTGCGGTAACATAGGTGTCAACTTGAACATTCGGCAGTACCTTTGACAATACCACTACTGCAACTGCTGTCAAAAATAATCTTAAGATAAATTTCATAGGTATGTTTTCAATTTTGGTGAAGAACTCATTTAAACTTTTTCAATTGGCTAAATCCCGAAGCCTCCTTTTACACCCTGTTCTGCCCGACTTCATCATTCCCGACCGACCGACCGGTACGGGCGGGGGCGGACAGGCGGGTTTTGTCTTTTTTTAATCGTAGCCTATACCTCGACTCACTTCGGCTTTAGCCTGTCTTGAACGTAGCTGAAAGGCTCAGCGACCAACACTCGGCACAAGAGGCTATACATACAACTCAAAAAAGCTTTCGACTTTGCACAACCTGCCTGCCATGCCCCTGGTTTACCTGCAATATGGCAGGGCAGGCAAACCGGCAGGCGGGTTCGTTACGATCCAAAAAGTTTACACCAGTTCGAATCAAAAAAGGCACCGAATCATTTCGATACCTTTAAAGTTAAACATTTATTCTTTATTATTTGATGTACAGCCCAGTATAATCCAATGGATCTACCTCTGGAAGATTAGAACCGTACTTAGCGTTAATGGCTTCAACAAATGCATTTGCTAAAAGGGCATACCCTCTTGGCGACGGATGCACACCATCTAGCGAGAATCCACCTCCCGTTCCAAAGGTAGATGAAACCGTACTGCCGTCCGATAGCACTATTCCGGTATCCCTTATGGTTTTTACCAAAGCATTTGTATCTACGAACGCCAAACCGTTTTGTTCTGCAATACCAGCTATGGTTTGGTTATATGCCGCTGTGGCAGCGGCTATAATCTCTTGTTCGGCGGCCGTAAGCACCCATTTGTCTTCTAGGGGATACGTAATGCCATTCACAGATAGTTGGCCTGCATTGGCCGCTGGCAGCCCTAAGCCCCGTAGGGTCGCAAAAGCATCTTCATTGAGCGTGGCAATTTCAGTACGGGCCAGTAGAACGATCAGGTCGTTCTCATTGGCCTGTCTGGCCTGGCCATATAGAAAACCAAGCACACCGGCAGTGCCCGCATCGGCACCACCGGCCATTAGAGCACCCGTGATCTGGGTCGATAAGTCCGTTAATGATTCATCTTTTATGACTAGGGCACTAGCGGCATCTGTTGCGAACACGATAGACCTTTCAGGTACGCCCAAGGCGGCAAATACTTGATTTAAAGAAGCAAAGGTTGCATTGAGTGTTGGTATTTGTGGGCCAAAATCAGGATTGGCAGGGTCTAGTGGCGCAAAGGGTACCGTGGTAAAGTACGGCACCGATGTTACATCTGGAATATTAGCCAAAACCCCACCTGCCCCGTTAGAGGTAAGGGTTTGTACGAGACCGTTATATATATTCGCAAAGACATTGGGATCGGTAATGTCGTTTTGACCATAAGTGGAAGGGTCTAAATTTCCGCTTTGGTCTGACCCGGTCCCTCCAGAGGTTGCATAGCTTAAAACATCGTTACCTCCTATCATTAAAGTGAAGAAAGTTGGATCTTGGGTCATGGCATCCCCCATTATCGTAGAAGTTGAACTTGAGGCAAACCTAGCATAGTAAGGGTTCGCAAGTCCGAACGGCACACTCGCCAGACTACCGTATCCAGAAGCCATTAAATGAAAACTTTTTGCGCCCGGTACGCCCATATTGTTAAAGGGGCCTGACAGTATGTTGGAAATTTCTGTCGCACCAAAGCCTTCTACGGGCGTTGGGGCCGGTGAGCCCGATGCGAAGGATAAGAACAGCCTATTTCCAAAAACCGGTTGTCCGCCCAATGTAGCTCCCCCCAAATTATCCGCCATAAGAGGAATCGTGAATGCGCCCCCACCTGCCAAAGCAAAGTTGGTGGCCAGCATATTGGGGTACGATGCGTTTTGCCCATCTATGAACAATGCCCTATCGGAATATCCTGCGGTAAGTGAAGCACCAACAGATACATATTTTGAAAAATCCGCTGAACCACTGGTGTAAACTATCGGGGTCGGTTCTATGGTTCCGGGATCTACTGGGGTAGTATCGTCATCACTACAGGAAACAAATATAAAACCAGAAAAAACGAGTAAGGCTAGATACTTTTTCATTTATAATTTTTTTGAGTTAGTTATAGGTATACACCCCAAGTTAAGTGAAAGCGTTCAATAAATCCAAATTTAACCAAAATTATCATACTCGCAACAATTTGCGTTAAAAATTATGCATGCATAATATATCAGCGCTTTTCTATGAATTCATAAAAAACATCGATTTTTCGAAAAATCGCCATGGGTTTTCAGCATGTAGCCAATGGCCGGCATGTTCAATAGTTTTCAATTCGGCCAGAGGAAAATGTCTTTTGATTTCAGAAAGATCGTTCTGTTTGATGTATTCTGACCTGTCTCCCTTTAAAAAGAGTGTGGGGCCCTGATACACGGCAGTGGCACTGATATTTTCTCCGATCTCGTCTATCTTCTTACTCAAAACGTCAAGATTGAATCGAAACCCAAGCCTTCCTTTTTCTACCCAATACAGGTTTTTCAATAAAAACTGACGAATACCAGTATCTGAAATATATTTTGACAATGCTTCATCGGCTTCCGTTCGCGATGATATTTCATCAAAATCGAGAGTGTTGAGTCCGTCAATGATTTCTTGATGATGTGGAGGATAATACTTAGGCCCTATATCGGCAACAATCAGTTTTTCGGTCTTTTCGGCATGGTCACAGGCAAATTGCATAGCTGTCTTACCGCCCATTGAATGCCCAAGGATCATTGCACTTTTCAATTGATGGTACTCAAAATAATTCTTTAGGTCATTTGCCAGAAGATCATAGTTGAAATCTTCTGAGTGAAAACTTCTACCATGGTTACGTTGGTCGATCAGGTGCACTTGCATTCCGTTTTCGGCATATCGGCTGCCCAGTGTTTTCCAATTGTCGGACATCCCCAGAAAACCATGTAGGATCAATAAGGGCCTTCCGCTTCCCAAAATCTTCGAATGACAAATTTGGGTCATCTCAACTTGTTTAGGTACATATTCACAACATTGTCCAAACCAAGGTAAAGCGATTCACAAATAAGGGCATGTCCTATTGACACCTCCAATAAATCAGGAATATTATCCTTAAAATACTTGATATTATCTAAGCTGAGGTCGTGCCCTGCATTGATACCAAGACCTAAGGAACTAGCGGTCTTTGCAGCATCGATAAATGGCCGCACCCCGTCTTTGTCACCTTCGTCATAGGCTTTGGCATAGCTTTCTGTATAAAGCTCAATGCGATCTGTACCGGTTTTTGCAGCACCTTCTACCATTTTGACATCGGCATCGACAAAAATCGAAATCCTGATGCTATTTTGTTTAAAGGTCTGTATGATTTCTTTTAGAAAACCACAGTGCGTAATTGTATCCCAACCTGCATTCGATGTAATTGCATCAACGGCATCGGGCACCAAGGTTACCTGTGTCGGCTTGATTTGCAAGACAAGGTCAACAAACTTCTTTATGGGGTTGCCCTCTATATTGTACTCCGTTGTGACCACCTTTGCCAGATCCAGCGCATCTTGGTAGCGAATATGTCTTTCGTCAGGCCGTGGGTGTACCGTAATACCCTGCGCCCCAAATTCTTCTAGATCGCTTACGACCTTTATAAGGTTGGGTACATTTGCCCCACGAGAATTTCTCAAGGTGGCAATTTTATTCACATTAACACTTAATTTCGCCATACGTTCAAAATCTTTTTAAATAAGACCAAAAATACAAATTAGGCACACCTTTTGATTATGAACTCACCCATACTTTTTATTTCACCTCCGATTTTCACTCCCGAAGCCTCGGGATTGCACCCTAATTTCCTCATTTTTGAGTACCGTAGCTAGGGCTATACAACTAAAAAATGACTTCATGTAGGTCACAAAAACCAATCCCGACGCTTCGGGACGGTTTCAAATAAATAGTACGAATGAGTTCAATTAAAATTAGTATTTTGCGTTATTATTTAATCTATGCCGATTCGAACACATATTTTGACAGACATACCGGTCTTTAAAGTTGGGGATTCTTTGAAAAAAGTCACCCGTTTTTTTAAAGACCATACCTACACACATGCAGCAGTCATTGAAAAAGAACGCTTTTTGGGTGTTTTGAGCGAAAATGATCTTGAGAATTTTGAAGCTGAAAAAAAAATAGAAAGCTTTAGATATAACCTAGAAGCTTTCTTTGTTCGCGAAAATGAGAACTGGCTCGATGTTTTGGAGGCTTTCTCACGAAATGAGACAAACTTATTGCCAGTATTGGGCGACAATGAAGATATTTTAGGGTACTATGACCTCAACGATATTGTTGGTATATTCATTGATACACCTTTCTTTACCGAACCGGGCGGAATTATCGTTTTAGCCAAGGGCGTAAAAGATTATTCGTTCAGTGAAATCGCACAAATCGTTGAAAGCAACAATACAAGACTTATAGGTGGTTTCATTACGGCCATTCATAATGATATTGTTCATGTGACCATTAAAATAAGCACGACCGATCTCAATGAGATCATACAGACTTTTAGGCGCTACAATTACCACATACTTTTCGGCAATAACGACGATCAGTTTCTCGAAGATCTGAAACAACGATCAGATTATTTGAACAAATACTTAAATGTATAAAAAAGATGAAGGTCGCCATCTATGGTCAAACGTATAACGATAGTGCACCTGACTATGTTATCGAACTATTGAACGAACTTCACAAAGAAGCTGCGGAAATAACCATAGAAAAAGATTTCCACTCCTTTATCTCAAAGGAACACAACACAGATCAGTATAGCACATTTACACTTACAGAAGGTTTGGATGCCTCTTACGATATGTTCGTGAGCTTTGGTGGCGACGGTACTATTTTGAGGGCTATCACATACGTAAAAGATCTCGGTATACCAATTATAGGCGTCAATACCGGCCGTTTGGGTTTTTTGTCCACTTTCAAAAAAGAAGATGCTAAAAAGGTAGTGCAAGAATTTGTTCAGGGCAAGTATACTATTGTAGAAAGAAGCCTCGTAGAGGTAAGTGCAGCATCTGATATTCCTGAATTCAGTACATTGAATTTCGCCTTGAACGAAGTAACGGTCAGTAGAAAAGATACCACTTCTATGATTACGGTCGAAACCTATCTCAACGATGAGTATCTGACATCGTATTGGGCAGATGGGTTAATTATATCGACCCCAACAGGATCAACTGGGTATTCGCTAAGCTGTGGCGGACCGGTTGTAGTGCCAACGGCAAAATCTCTGGTATTGACCCCAATTGCACCTCATAATCTCAACGCCAGGCCCTTGGTCATTTCAGATGACACCCTTATTCGCTTAAAGGTTTCGGGGCGAGAAGAAAACCACCTCGTTTCTTTGGATTCGAGAATAGCCTCGGTAAAAAACGGAAAAGAGATATTGATCAAGAAGGCCGACTTTACCATTAAAATGATCGAATACACTTCGGAAAGCTTTCTGAAAACCCTTCGCAATAAATTATTATGGGGAGAAGACAAACGCAATTGAGTTCTTCCACTTTAGGTTCATCACAAACAATAAATACCGCCAAAAGCTGTTTATCAATTGAGAACGGAAGTATAATACCAATTATCATTAGCCAAATTACCGCAATCATTATATTTGCAAACTTTAAGAATTTATGAGAAGCTGTTTAGTATTGATTTTTGCATTAGCCTATAGTACGCTTGGGGCTCAAACATATGAAATAGGGGCTTTCGCAGGCGGAGCCAATAATATTGGCGATGTGGGCAGAACCACTGTCGTTTCTCCTTCAAATATAGCTTTCGGCGGATTGTTCAAATGGAACAAAAGCAAACGGTACGCTTGGCGGGCAAGTATTCTCTATGGCAAGTTCAATGCCGATGATTCTAAATCAAAAGCACCTTCAAGAAAACAAAGAGGTTTTGCTATGGATAATTCTATTTTAGAAGCGTCTGCAGGACTTGAATTTAATTTCGTTGAGTACAACCTACATAAATTGGGGCCGGCCTTTACGCCCTATTTATATACGGGTCTGACTTATTTCAGATACAACTACAACTATTTCGACGCAGGGCGTTTAATCGATTTGAAACAAAAAGCGGGTTCAATGGCCATACCAATGACAGTGGGGTTCAAATATAGACTGAGCCAGTTATTCATACTTGGTGGCGAAGTGGGTGCACGATACACCTTTACCGATAACCTTGACGGAAGCAATCCTGAAAAATCAAATGTCAGAAGTCAAATAGAACCCGAATTCGGCAATGTCTTCGATGATGATTGGTACGTTTTCACTGGGTTTACCCTAACCTATACCTTTGGCAGAAAACTTTGCACCGATTGTTTTGAGTAATGAACACAAATTTCGGTTAATTTTGTATTATTCTTAAATTTGGTATAAATTCTGTTCATGGGCACTATAGAAGACCTAACAAATCATAATTTACCCAAGCATATCGCCATTATTATGGATGGTAATGGCCGATGGGCAAAACAAAAAGGAAGACTTCGGGTCTTTGGTCACGAAAACGGAGTCAAAACAGTACGCAATACGGTAGAAAATTGCGTAAAACTCAAATTAGAATATCTTACCTTATATACGTTCTCTACTGAAAATTGGAAAAGACCTAAGCTCGAAATAGATACTTTAATGCGATTGCTCGTCTCTTCGCTCAAAAAAGAACTTAAAACTTTTAACAAAAACAACGTAAAACTGAATACTATTGGTGATATCGCTTCCTTACCCAAAAGAGCCTACGAAGAACTCTTGGAAGTAAAGGCAAAAACCAGTGAAAACACGGGAATGACCTTGACTTTAGCACTAAACTACGGTGCCCGTGAAGAATTGAAAAAGGCCGTACAACAGATATGTACCAAAGTTAAAAATAATATAATTTCTCCTGAAAGTATTGATGAAACCATTATTAATACTCATCTTTACACGCACAATTTACCAGATGTTGATTTGCTCATCCGTACCAGTGGGGAACATAGGATCAGCAATTTTTTGCTTTGGCAGATAGCCTATGCCGAATTATATTTTATCGATATATTTTGGCCCGATTTTAAAGAGCGGCATTTGGTAGGGGCAATAAAAAATTACCAGAACAGAGAACGAAGATTTGGAAAAACCAGCGAACAACTCAAATAGCGATATGAATAGGTTCATGTCTCTTGGATCTATACTTGCACTTCTATTACTTTTCTTTACAACTTCAGTAATCGCACAAGAGGGTCTCTCTTATGAAGATGGTAAAAAGTATATTCTAACAGGTTTAGAGGTCAAAGGCCTGAAAAGCTATAACGAACAAACCGTAAAAACCTATACGGGTTTGAGGATCGGTCAGCCAATTACCATTCCTGGTGAGCAGATAAGTGCGGTCATCAACAAATTATGGGGGCTAGAGCTTTTTAGCGATATTGATTTTTTTATCACCAATATCGATGGCGACAATATCTATTTAGAATTGATGATCAAAGAGCGCCCTTCGCTGTCAAATGTGACTATCAACGGCGTTAAACAACGAAAAATAGAGTCCATCACCAAAGACACCGATCTTAAAAAAGGTAAAAAAATTACCGAAAGTCTTATCGCAAATACAAAAAACTACCTTCAGAACAAATACAAAAAGCAAGGTTTCCTAAATGCAAAGGTCAATATTACAACAACCATAGATACCTCTGAGATCAATGCAAAAAGCATGGTCATCAATGTAAGAAAAGGCGATAAGGTCAAAATAAGAAACATCATCTTTGAAGGCAACGACAAATTGACGGCTAAAAAATTGAGCAAGGCGTTAAAAAAGACCAAACAAAAGAAGATTTATCGCTTCTGGAAAAAATCAAAATATATAGAAGACGATTACGAGAACGATCTATCGGTTTTAGTTGATAAGTATGCCGAAAACGGATACCGTGATGCCCGAGTACTATCAGATACTATTCTAAAGGTCAATGAAAAGAATATCGATATCAAGATAAAAGTAGAGGAAGGCAATAAATATTATTTTGGCGATATTGATTTTGTGGGCAACAGCGTCTATAGCGACCGAGCGCTACACAGTATTCTTAGGATCAAGAAAGGATCCACGTATAACGGGGTCATGCTTCGCGAGCGAATAGCCGATGATTCAAAACCCGATGCCGAGGATATTACCAACCTATATCAAAACAATGGCTACCTTTTTTCAAGTATCAACCCTGTAGAGGTCTCTGCTGAAAATGATACCATCAATTTTGAAATACGGGTTATTGAGGGCAAAGAGACTTTTATAGACCATGTGACCGTAACAGGCAACGACAAGACCAATGACCACGTAATCTATAGAGAACTTCGTACACGACCCGGTCAAAAATATAACAAATCAGATATTATACGAAGCATTCGTGAATTGGGGCAGTTGGGCTTCTTTGATGCAGAACAGATCAAACCCGATATTCAAAACCCAAACCCCAATGAAGGTACGGTGGACCTTGCTTACAGCTTGGTAGAATCAGGCTCTAGCCAAATAGAGCTGCAAGGCGGTTATGGTGGTGGTGGTTTTATAGGTACTTTGGGTCTTTCTTTTAACAACTTTTCAATTGGCAATATCTTTAAAAAAGAAACCTATAAGCCTGTACCTATGGGCGATGGGCAGAATTTTGCACTTCGTTTTCAAGCCAGTAGAACATTTAGGGTATATAGCCTGAATTTTTCTGAACCTTGGTTGGGGGGCAAAAAACCTGTGCGTTTTAATCTATCGTTCTCTAGAACACAGCAATTTGGGGTAACAAGAAGAGAAAACGGTAGGTTTGAACCCGATAAAAACCAACAGTTTTCAATAACAGGAGTAAACCTAGGTCTGGCAAAACGGGTACAATGGCCCGATGATTTCTTTACCATATCGCATTCTTTGGGGTATCAATTGTATAATTTTAAAAATTACAACATAGGCCTGTTCAATTTCGGTAATGGTAAATCAAATTCCTTGGCATACACTTTGGGCATCTCTAGAAATGCCATTTCGGGTGGACAAATTTTTCCCAGGGGTGGGTCCAATTTTGAGATAACGGCCAAATTCACACCTCCCTACTCGCTTTTTAGCAACAAAGATTATGTCTCGTTACGCGATCGTAGTGAGGAACTCAACATCAAAAGAGCAAATCAACAAACACTTACAACTGAAGAAACTGCAGAACTTGAGAATGCAGACCAAGAGCGCTTTAGATGGTTAGAATATTACAAAATCAAGTTCATGGGCGATTGGTACACGACCTTGTTAGGTAGTGCCGATAAGTCTTTGGTATTGCGCACCAATGTGGAATTCGGTTTTTTGGGCAACTACAACAATGATATAGGTGACGTGCCTTTTGAACGGTTCTTCGTTGGTGGCGACGGTATGGGCAATTTTACCCTAGATGGTAGGGACATTGTTAGACTAAGAGGCTATGAAGAGCAAGCACTTACCCCTGTAGATCCTATTACGAATAGACAAGAAGGAGGTGTAGTCTACAACAAATTTTCTCTAGAACTGCGATACCCACTCACCTTAAAACCCTCTGCCTCTATTTACGGACTTGCTTTTTTAGAAGGGGGTAACGCTTTCAACAATTTTCAAGAGTTTAATCCGTTTCAAATAAAACGATCGGCCGGGGTGGGGCTTCGCATCTTCATGCCAGCATTTGGTTTATTGGGTATAGATTTTGGTTACGGGTTTGATGAAGACAATAGACCTCAGTCTATTGGCCGTGGCCCTAATGGTTGGGGAACGCATTTCATTATCGGTCAGCAGTTTTAATTTAATAGGCCTAGATAAAATATAAATCACTGATTTTAAAAGTTTTAGTATTTTTGGCACGATATTTTCTATTGTATTAAAACAACATCAAAATGAAAGCAAAAACAAAAGTTCTTTTATTAGGGGTAGCCATGCTACTGTTCTCATCATTTACCTTTGCACAGCGGGGCGTTCGAATAGCCTATGTTGATATGGAGTATATCTTAGAGAATGTTGAAGAGTACAGAGCTGCAACCGAGCAATTGGCCTCTAAAGTACAAAAATGGAAAGTAGAGATCGAACAAGAACAAAGTGTCATAGAACAAATGAAGAAAGATCTTATGTCCGAAAAAGTGCTCTTGACAGATGAGCTGATCAGTGAACGAGAAGAAGAAATACAGATTCTTGAAAAAGAGATGCTAGAATATCAACAAGACCGTTTTGGCCCTCAAGGTGATTTAGTGCTGCAAAAGCGACGGCTAATACAGCCCATACAAGATCAAGTGTTCAACGAGGTTCAAAAAATAGGCACCAATAAAAAGTATGATTTTATTTTTGATAAATCTGCGGATGTCGTAATGTTGTACTCGCAAAAAAGGCACGATATAAGCGAAGTTATCTTAAGGGCGATATCAAGAACGAGAAAAGTAAGTAAGCCCAAGAAAAAGGCTAATCGAAAAAACAGTAGGGATGAATTTGATGGCGAAGCGACAGAAAAAGAAATTAGCGAAGCCCTAAAAGAACGAAAAGAACAGGCTAAAGAGGCCAATGAGGCAAGAACAAAGACCGCCAATGAAAAGAGGGCCGAACAGCTCAAGCTAAGAGAAGAACGAAAGAAGGCCTACCAAGAAAGAAGAAAAAAATTATTGGAAGAACGAGAAGCCAAAAAGAAGGCCAAAAAAGAAGACCGAAAAAAAGATGACGACAAATAAAAAATTTCTTGAAACCGACCTGCCTGCCGTAGGAAGGCTATCCCCAAGGGGAGGTGTAATCGGAAACCCTGCCTCTGGCAGGCCTGCCTGCCAGAGGCAGGCTCGAGGCAAAGCGTCGAGGAATTATTTAGATTAAAACATCTTTAAAGAAACTATTTAAATATACATTAACGCTCAAATATTAACTTAAAAAGTCATGAAACAAGTAAAGAAAATAGCTGTAGCTCTAATTTTATTCATTGCCGTCACCGGTTTTGTGAACGCACAGAGCAAGGTTGCCCACATTGATGTACAGAAACTATTGTCTGAAATGCCCGAAATGAAAACCGCGGAATCAGAGTTGAAAAAACTCTCTGAGACTTACCAAGCGGATATTCAAGCTTCAACAACAGAACTGAGGAACAAGTACACGCAATACTCTAATGAATCAGCTTCAAAAACCGAAGAGGAGAACAAGAAAAGAGCCGAAGAACTTCAAGGGTATGAAAAAAGCATAGGCGAAGCACAACAAGCGGCACAACAAGAGCTTCAGAAAAAACAGGCCGAACTTTTTGGTCCTATATCTGAAAAAGCAAAGGCCGCTATCGAAAAAGTAGCCGCTACCCAAGGCTTTGATTATGTCATTGATGCCCAAGCGGGTGGAGGCCTGATCGTTGCCAAAGGAAAAGACCTGCTTTCTGAAGTAAAACAGGAATTAGGGTTCTAAGCAGAAAATAATTTTCAATCAAAAAAACACCCTTCGGTCGAAGGGTGTTTTTTTTGATTATAGCAATTTCCTCTTGACACTTTTCCATCGTAATTTTCGAATAAATTTTCCTTGCTTTTCAGAGACTAAAAAAGTCGCATGCTCTTTTCTAGCAGTATAGTACCCTTCAAAATTATCAATAAAAACATTCCTTTTTTTAAGGTTCCATGCCATTTTTAAAGAGGCGATAAATGTTATCCAAAAACCGTAACGCATGGTGTACATGGCTTTTCCTTGAAGTAGTTTGGCCTTTTTGTTATAGGCATCACCTGTTGGGCGCAAATGCCTTGCATGAAGTGCGTTATCAATAAATATTTCGAAGCCGTGGTACTGCGCCAAAAGTTCGTCAACGGTATCCCAACCCATCGCATTTTTGAGTCCGCCTATAGCTTTGAAACAGCTTTTTGAATAAGCTTTAAATGCTCCACGAACATGGTTTTTGTTCATTGGGTGGTTCAATTTCCATTCACCTGCGTTATTTTCTTCATAAACGAAGCCTCCGGCGAGTCCAACTTTAGGGCTCCCGGTAAATATATAGGCAATACGCTCAAAATAGTTGTCGGGTAATATGATGTCGGCATCGAGCTTTACAATAAAATCATACTCATCATCCAACAGCTTCAAACCCTTATTGAAGGCATTGATTACCTTGCTGCCCGGCATATGTTCTGTTGAGGAAGTCGTGTTCAGCTTTTGAAAAATGGGACTCAAAGTTAAGAACCCATCAATGATGGCCTCTGTACCATCGGTGGAATTATCATTGACCACCACCACTTTTTTTGCCTGTAACGATTGGCAAAGTACCGAATTCAACGTATCGGCCAAAAAGGCTTCTTCGTTATGGGCAGGTATGATGATATAATAATTCATAGAACAGAATCATTTTTCTTTGGGTTTTCTTTCGGCATATACAATATAATACCTTGGGGTAAAACTCCGTAGTACTGGTCGTATCCCTATTTTTTTGACGGGGTTCGCCCACTTTGCCCTGTCTTTTATGGTCCATCCTGATTTTTCCAACAACCAATCAAACTGCCAATCTTCAAATTCATGGTAGTGGCGGTCCCACGGGTCGGTTTTGCTCTTGTAGGCAGGTGAAAACCATAGCCGTAGCGGAATGCTCGCCACCAGTTTGTTGGCTTTTATTTCTCTAAGAACGTTAAAAGGTGCCAGCAAATGTTCAAAGATCTCAAAGGCCGTGACCACATTGGTATTTGAGTTTTGAACGGATGTAAAATCAATGTCCAAATCTTCTCCAGCAGTGTTTTGAACCGAAAAGCCCGCTTCTTTCATGATTTTTGAAAACGGATTTTCAACCCCCAAATCAAGAATAGATTCACTAGTGGTGATATGTTTTTCAAGAAAGGCCAAGGTGTGTTGAAAGCGTTTGTTCGGAAAAGTCTTTTCGTACATCTTTTAAGCTAGGGTTTTTGGTTTAAAGGGTTTCAAGTTTGAAAACTGTACAACAAACTCGTTTAAACTTGAAACAAAAGAAACCTGAAACGTTTTTCAAACCTTATAAACAATGGCGTTTACGTTCATTCCTGCGCCAACACTTGCAAAGATAACAACATCTCCCTTTTGTACCTGTTGGTTTTCTATTTTTCCGCTACGTACCATGTCTAAGAGTGTGGGGATCGTAGCTACAGAGCTATTGCCCAATTCACCAATACTCATGGGCATGATGCCTTTTGGCGTTTCCATACCGTACAAACCATAGAAACGTTTTACAATGGCCTCATCCATTTTTTCGTTTGCCTGGTGTATGAATATTTTTTTTACATCGGTGATCGAGACCCCACTTTCATCCAAACATTCCTTCATGGCACTAGGTACGTGCGTAACGGCGAATTCGTAGATTTTTCGGCCGTACATTTTTATGTATTTGGTGTCTTTTTTTGAGGGATTTTTGTAAGATTTTCCATAGAACAAAAAATAAGCTTCGTCATAGGCGTAGGTGGCGCTGGTGTGCGACAAGATCTGCCCTGCATTATCACTTGCCTCGATAACGGTCGCCCCGGCCCCATCTGAATAGATCATAGAATCTCGATCATAAGGGTCTGTGATCCGCGAAAGTGTTTCGGCACCAACGACCAAGCATTTTTTTGCGATACCGCTTTTAATGAAAGCCTTGGCCTGAATAACGCCTTCTATCCATCCTGGACACCCAAATAGCATGTCATAGGCGACACACTTTGGGTTTCTGATACGTAGATGATGCTTGACCCTACTGGCCAAACTCGGTAGGGTATCGCCTTGTGATTGCCCATGAGCGACATCACCAAAATTATGTGCGATAATAATATAGTCGAGTGCTTCTTTGTCAATGCCCGCATCGGCAATCGCTTTTTCAGCAGCAAGAAAAGCGATATCGGAGGCGTTCAAGTTGTTTTCTACATAACGCCTTTCACGAATACCGGTAATGGCCTTGAATTTCTCGATAATTACCTGATTGTTATGTTTAAAAGAAGAACCATCGGCGTTCAAAAACTCTTGTTTTTCAAAATCTTGGTTCTCAATAACCAGCGGGGGTATATAACTTCCTGTTCCTGTAATTCCGATGTTCATATTTTTATAAACTAAGTAGTTTACACCCATTTAAGTGCAAAATGTCGTATAACTAAACCACTATGGACTAAAAGTCCATAGGTTTTTAAATCTGACTAAAGTCAGCAGTACGGAGCAATACGCAATAATTACCTGACAAATTATAATACTCAATGGGATTAATTACAATCAATGTTTTACCCAATAAAATTTTTAGAAGCTAAAGCGAGATGCACTAAAGTGCATAGTTTTAACTCTTTTTGAGACCAATAAATGGAATTATTTTCTGCCAGCGGGCAGGAAAGAAACGATTTATATGCGACATTTTGCAGTTAAATTGGTATTAGTATTCTAAAACTAACAAAATCAATAGTCAATGATCAAAATATCATGAACATATTACGACGTTCAAATTGCAATTGATTTTCGAATACCCATATCAAAAATCTCAACAATAGCCGAAATATTCAGTGTATACTGGTTTTATCATAATCATTCAGTTTCAATATACGCTTCAATAGGCGTACAAGTACATATCAAATTACGATCGCCATAGGCATCATCGACCCGCCGTACCGATGGCCAAAATTTGTTGTCTGAGATATAGGGCAATGGAAATGCCGCCTTTTGTCTACTATACGGAAAGCTCCAAGTATCACTAGTGACCATCTCAAGGGTATGGGGCGAATTCTTTAAAACATTGTTTGAATCTTCAGGGTCAGAGACTTCTATCTCTGCTCTTATCGAGAGCATGGCGTCACAAAAACGATCAAGTTCGGCAAGACCCTCACTTTCGGTGGGTTCGATCATTAGCGTACCTGCTACGGGAAAAGATACCGTAGGGGCATGAAAACCATAGTCCATCAGGCGCTTTGCGATATCGGTCACTTCAATACCCTTACTTTTAAAGGGTCGGCAATCGAGAATCATCTCGTGGGCTGCACGACCTTTTTCCCCAGTATACAATACCTCAAACTTGTCACTCAGTCTGTGCTTAATGTAATTGGCGTTCAAAATAGCCATTTCGGTAGATTTTTTCAAGCCGCTTTCGCCTAGCATTTTGATATATCCGTAAGAAATCAAACAAACCAAAGAGCTTCCCCAAGGTGCGGCCGAAATAGCGGAAATCGCCTTGTCGCCACCGGTTTCGATGACGGGATTGCCCGGCAGAAAAGGCACTAACTGAGGTGCCACACAAATAGGGCCTACGCCTGGCCCACCACCGCCATGCGGAATGGCAAAAGTCTTATGCAAGTTCAAATGGCATACATCGGCACCAATGGTCGCCGGATTCGTCAAACCTACTTGGGCGTTCATATTGGCGCCATCCATATACACCTGCCCTCCATGATTATGGATCAACTTGGTGATTTGTTTGATCGATGACTCAAAAACACCGTGCGTAGATGGGTAAGTAACCATTAAGGCAGCAAGATTATCTGAATGTTGTATTGTTTTTTCTTCAAGGTCGGCCATATCTATATTTCCTCTTTTGTCGGTTTTGGTCACGACCACCTTCATACCTGCCATAACCGCAGAAGCAGGATTGGTACCATGCGCCGATGCTGGAATAAGACAGATGTTTCGATGCCCCTCGTTATTAGATTTGTGATAAGCCCTAATCGTCATTAGTCCCGCATACTCGCCTTGGGCACCAGAGTTGGGTTGTAGCGAAGTGGCCGCGAAACCGGTAATCGTACTCAAATCTTTTTCTAATTCTTTGAGAACGACCTGATAGCCTTCAGCCTGCTCTTTCGGAACAAACGGATGAATATTGCCCCACTGTGCCATGCTTAAGGGTAACATTTCAGAAGCAGCGTTCAGTTTCATGGTACAGGATCCCAAAGAGATCATCGAATGGTTCAATGATAGATCTTTACGTTCTAACTTTTTGATGTACCGCATCAATTCGGTTTCAGAATGGTATGAATTGAAAACTTCATTCTCTATATAAGCCGAGGTACGACGAACCTCATCTGTAATTGCCGATTTAGATAGCAATTCAGCGATTATAATTTCATCTTTGTTCTGGGCCTGTGAAAAAATAGCCATAATCTGTTGCAGGTCTTTTAACGAAGTTGCTTCATTTATCGCAATGGAGACTGTTTCTTCGTCCACATATAAAAAATTGACTTTGTGTTTTTCAGCAACTGATTTTACCTTTGCTGCATTTGCTTTTACCGTAATTGTATCAAAGTACGATGAATTGACCTGATGCAGCCCCAACTTCTCTAAACCATCAGCAAGTGTGACCGCCATTGCGTGCACTTTATCTGCAATGAATTTTAATCCTTTTGGGCCATGATAAACGGCGTACATACCCGCCATTACCGCCAATAGCACTTGTGCCGTACAAATATTAGAGGTGGCCTTGTCTCTTTTTATATGTTGTTCCCTAGTCTGCAATGCCATTCGCAGGGCGGGTTTTCCGTCGGTATCTTTGGTGAGTCCGATGATACGTCCGGGTATACTTCGTTTGTATGCCTCTTTAGTGGCGAAAAAGGCTGCATGAGGCCCCCCATAGCCCAACGGAATACCAAATCGCTGCGTAGTACCGACCACCACATCAACACCGAACTCGCCCGGTGGGGTCAATAAAACCAAACTTAAAATATCTGCGGCCACTGCCACTTTAATGTCGCTCTCCTTGGCCGAGGCAACGAAATCGGCGTAATCATGAACTTGACCATGTTTTCCCGGGTATTGCAATAAAACCCCGTAGAAGTCGGCACCGAAAGCAAATTTCTTATGGTCACCAACGACCAATTCAATGTCAAGAGGTGTAGAACGGGTCTGTAAGAGTGAAAATGTTTGTGGTAATACTTCTTCGGAAACAAAGAATTTCAAGATTCCGTTCTTCTTTTGATCGCGACTACGAACATCGAATAACATGGTCATGGCCTCTGCCGCTGCCGTACTTTCATCTAAAAGGGAAGCATTTGCAAGTTCCATTCCCGTAAGATCACTTACTACAGTTTGAAAATTCAGCAATGCCTCTAATCTGCCTTGGGCGATCTCGGCCTGGTACGGCGTATAGGCCGTATACCAACCTGGGTTTTCAAGAATATTTCTTTTAATGGCCGAAGGTGTATGGCTCTCATGATAGCCAAGACCTATGTATGATTTAAAAACTTTATTTTTTTCAGACAAGGCTTGAATATGGCCCAAATATTCGTGCTCGCTCATCGAATGATCCAATTGTAAGGATTCTTTTAAACGAATATCATCAGGAATGGTCTCTAAAATAAGCTGGTCCAAGCTTTCTACCTTCATTGTTTTCAACATATACTGAAGGTCATCTTCCCCAATACCAATATGGCGCAATGCAAATAAATTCGTGTTCATAAAGTAGTTTTATCAAAAATAAACATGAGCAAAATTAAGGATTTAATACCTTATAATTAACCGAATACAAATGAACTGCACCCAAAGCTCTTAACCAAAAACAAAGGTTATAAACAGTTTGGTTATTTTTGCCAAATGAAGTGGCTCCAACGCATTTTCGACTTTTATCTTGATGCTAGCGTTCATGTGGCTTTTGCAATCTTTGCTTTGGTCAAACTCACTGAAATCAGCTTTGAAATTTCAATTCAAACACACCTTTCATGGTTTCTTTTTTTCGGGTCGATAGGTTGTTATAATTTCATCAAATATGGTCTTGAGGCAGAAAAATATCTTTTGGTGGCCAACCAATACCACAAAAACATACAAGTACTCAGTTTGGCCACCCTCGCACTCGCCCTGTACCATTCATGGTTTTTGAATTTTGAAACTTGGATGGGCATTGGCTGCCTTTTGCTTTTGACAGGCTTGTACGCAATTCCCGTTCTACCGAATGCAAAGAATCTGAGGAGTTGGGGCGGACTTAAAATTTTTGTCGTTGCCTTGGTCTGGTCAGGTTCAACAGTGGTTCTACCCCTACTTTCAGCGCAGCAAACCATAACATGGGATGTTTCAGTAGAAATTATTCAACGTTTTGTTTTCGTTCTTGTTTTACTGATTCCTTTTGAAATCAGGGATCTCGCTTATGACAAACCTGAACTAAAGACCCTACCTCAGCGGTATGGTGTGGCAAGAACCAAGACTTTAGGCTCTTTGGGGGCTGTATTATTTTTCTTTTTAACTTTCTTAAAAGATGATATTTCTACAACGGAACTGGTTTTAAAAGGAATTCTCTTTTTGATTTTGGCAAGTGTATTGTTCGCCACTAAAAGGAATCAATCAAAATATTTCGCTTCCTTTTGGGTTGAGGGCATTCCTGTTTTTTGGTGGGTATTGGCCTTGGGTTTAAGGCAGTTGTTCGATAAACTTGTCTAAATACGCGTTATTTATCCTCTAATTGCGTTTTTCATTTCAACTTTTTCTTGCTCTGTAAGGCTTTGAAGGTTCGCTTTGTAACAGAGTGTGGTAAATTGTGTATTTTGTTTGGAGAATTTGGCGCAGGTCTTGCACACCAATAGATGAAACTTCAATTTCAACCTTTCGAAAAAGGTAGTCTCTTTGTATTGCGTTTTATTACATAACGTAGCTGCTTCTTCGCAAGAAATCATAATCAAAACCAATTTTTATTAAGGCAATCCATAAGAGAGGTTCTGGCCCTATGTATCATTACCCATAAATTAGACGGGTTAATGCCGAGTTCATTACAAATGCCCTCGGTACTTATGTCGTGTATTGTCTTCATGTTAAAGGCCACAGCCTGTTTTTTTGGCAATTTTGAAATACAATCTTGTATTGCCATGCCCAATTCCTCATTTTCAATTGCACTGTTCTCTAATATACTATAGGGGTCGGCCACCTGCTCTTCTAGCCAATCACCTTCTAAATCAGAGCTTGAACTATAGTTCATACGCATTTCTGCCCTTCCCTTTTTTGAGCTGATCTTTCTATAGTGGTCAATTACTTTCCGCTTTAGAATGGCGATAAGCCAAGTGCGTTCTGCCGCTTGGCCTTTGTAGTTTTTGGCAGACTTCAAGCTGGCAAAAAAAGTTTCCTGTACAAGGTCTTTTGCAATCTCAGCATCACTTACCCGAGCGACCGCATAGTTATAAAGGTAGTCTGCATAAGCATCTACCCATGTTTCAGGATTAAGTTGATGTACTGTCATTCTTTTTTTGCCCATATCAAAAGTAAGTGAAATTTTTAATAGTAATGATTCATAAGTATTAATCACACCTGTGTTGCCTTAATAATCAAAAACAGATAAAACTAAAATCAGCGTTTCTATTACCCTCAGTGAATTTGGATTTTACCAAAGTTCCCTAAGTACATGACAAAAATCATTCTTGCCTAATTTGATCTATAAAGTCGTTGCCCATCAAGACCTAACAAGTTTTAACCTGCCCGCCGTAGGAGGGAAACCTGTTAGGTCTCAAAATAAAAAAACGTATAGCACTAATTTTCAGCTTGCTATGTTTTTCGATTTATTTTTTGTCATGTACTTAGTGTCAGGTCGAAAATACATTAATTTGATTTTTTCAGGCAGAAAATCATATGGCCACGTAGGGTTATTTTTGCTTTATAGCCCGGGTTCTTGACCTGAACTCATTTTTACCGATAAATCGTATCAAAATTGCTTGTTTTTCTATTTTTACAGCGCACGTTCCCGAGACATTTTTTCTTTTAAATTTTTAAGCTACCTTTTTTAGTAG
>UOEL01000134.1_pt1 | contig 33680 bp, 29 predicted proteins | sample 1989351 | NCBI WGS metagenome assembly UOEL01 (sample SAMEA4712195, study PRJEB27164) | hydrothermal vent metagenome | biome: marine basaltic hydrothermal vent biome; feature: marine hydrothermal vent; material: mineral | place: Pacific Ocean | collected 2011-06-14/2011-07-23 | depth 1719 m
AAAGGGAAAACCTGTTCCCCTTTCTATTCGTCAAAGACGTGCCCTCGGACAACAACGCTTCGGAACGGGCTATTAGAAATCTAAAGGTGAAGCAGAAAATATCCGGACAGTTCAAAACCGAAAAAGCAGCGCAAAATTTTGCCATTATTCGATCCGTAATAGACACTACTATTAAAAACGGCATGAACGTATTGGAGGCAATGGCTCTTTTAGCTAAATTGAAGCCTCAACCAGTAGACTGATTAGTTACAAGTTTTGTTATAATATATAAGCAAAAGGGTCTTACTATTCTAAGACCCTTTTTATCTATAAATTTGTTTATGGCTTTTTTTAAACATCATCCCGTCTTAATTTTATTGACGAGCATTTTTTGCGCTAATTGCGGAGTGAAAGAAATATCACTAGACTTTCCAGAACACACCTCAAAACCAGTAATTAATAGTATTATAAAAAAGGATTCCATAATATCTTTAACAATTAATACTAGCGAACCTGTATTAGAGAAAGAAAACACCACTATAACCAATGCTACTGTTATACTTCTTGAAGATGAATCAATAATAGATAGTTTACTATATAGCAACGGTCAATATAACTCAAATACGATAGCTAAAACCAATAGTATATACCAAATAATCGCATCGATTTCTGGATACGAAGAACTATCTGCTCAAGACCAAGTACCTTCATTACCAATCATACTTGCCAGCTCTTTTAAAGATTCTGTTTACCTAGACGATGATGATGAATATATGTCGCAGCTAACAATTACACTTCAAGACCCTCCTGATATTAACAATTTTTATGAATTGAAATTAGGTTTTAAATACAAAGGATCTCCGGAATCCGGAACCATATTCTCTGATGTTGTTTTCTATGATTATATTAATAATGATTTGGTATTACAAAATGAAGGGCAACTTGATCTAGATAATTTTGTACACCCCGTTTTTAGTGATGCATTATTCGATGGCACTACCTATACGCTACGTATAAATTATGAACCAGATTACTCTATATATGTAGAAGGTGAGGATATTGATACTAACTATGATCTTATAGTAATCCTTAGAAGTATTTCTGAAACATATTATGAGTATAGAAAAAGTTTGACCATACATTTAGATAATCAATTAGGGGGCATTTGGGAAGGAGTTGGGCAACCTACTGAAATGTATAGCAATATTAAAAATGGTTATGGAGTATTTGCCGCGTATTCTCAAGTAATAGATACGCTTCAAAAAGAATAAGAGCTGATGAATTCTAATATGTTCCGAATAATTATTTTACTTACTCTGGCAAGTACTTTATGCACATTTGCGCAACGTACTTCTATTAGTGGCTATATCATTGATGGCGTAACTGGAGAGCGGTTAATTGGAGCTACCATTGTTGATAGTAAAACAAAAAATGGTACTACAACAAATAACTACGGCTTTTATAGTTTGCAAGTCTCAACACAAAATAAAATTACTTTACATATTTCTTTTATAGGTTATGATGTAGTTAATGAAGAAGTTTTAATGAAAGAGAGCGCACAAATAAATATTGCGTTGTATGCCTCAAGTTATAAATTAGACGAAGTAGAAGTGGTTTCAAGCAAAGACCCACCTATCGAAAAAAGGAATGAAATAGGAGTTCTTTCCATTTCAACAAAACAAATAAAAACCATGCCTGCACTAGGTGGTGAAGTAGATGTATTAAAAGCATTTCAATTAATGCCAGGAATACAATCTGGTAATGAAGGAACTAGTGGTTTATATGTTAGAGGTGGAAGTCCAGATCAGAATCTTGTTTTGCTAGATGATGTTCCTTTGTATTATGTTAATCATTTAGGTGGTTTTATTTCTTCTTTTAATATAAATGCTATTCAAAATGTAAAATTAATAAAAGGAGGTTTTCCTGCTCGACATGGTGGTAGATTATCCTCTATTCTTGATATTAGAATGAAGGATGGCAATATGAAGAAATTTGAAGGAAGCGGTATGCTTGGAATGTTATCAGGTAAATTAACCCTTCAAGGGCCTATAAAAAAAGACACTTCCTCATTTATAATTTCAGGTAGACGAATGCTGTATGATTTAATAACAAGACCAGTAACAAGACTGACGATAGGAACAGATATAGGGTATACTTTTTACGATTTCAATGCTAAATATAATCGTATATATTCAGATAAGGATAGATTGTTTTTTAGTGGTTATTTCGGTAGAGACAAGGCAATTCTAAGTAAAAAAGGAGACGAATCATTTAAAAATTTATTACGATGGGGAAACCAAATGGCTGCTATACGCTGGAACCATATTTATGGTCAAAAATTATTTGGGAATATTACCACTTCTTTTACTCGTTATGATTTTTTTACTGAAAATTCAAGTAAATTTAAAAGAACTGAGGAAACCTTAGAATCTATTCAAGAGTTTTCTTCCAGTATTTTTGATTTCGGGATTAAAACTGATTTCGAATATTCTATGAGTTCAAACTACAAGGTAAAATTTGGAACCAATAGTATTTATCACACCTTCAAACCAGGAATAACTTCAGTTTTACAAAAGTCAGATGGTCAACCTATAATAGATGATGTGACTGGGAATAACAAACGCTTTGCATGGGAAAATTCAGCGTATATTGAAAATGAAATAACGCTATTCAAGAAAATAAATTTCAACTTAGGGCTAAGAGCAGCCAATTATCATATTAACGGTAAAGATTATTTTTCACTAGAACCACGATTACTGGCCAACTTTTTATTACCTGCAAATGTAGCCCTACGGGGAGCGTTTTCGAAAATGAACCAAAATGTTCATCTCCTTACAACTTCAGGCGTAGGAATGCCACGTGATTTATGGGTTCCGGCAACAGAGCGTGTGGCTCCACAAAATGCAGAACAATGGTCTGTTGCAATTGCTAAATCAGTCTATAACAACACTTATGAATTAAGCATAGAAGGTTATCACAAAAATTTAAATAATTTAATTGAATATAAAGATGGCGCAAGTTTTTTAACAGAAAGCGCAGATTGGGAAGACTTAGTAGTAACAGATGGAAAAGGTAAATCCTATGGTGTGGAATTACTTGTGCAAAAAAAACTTGGAAAAACTACTGGGTGGTTAGGTTATACCTGGTCTAAAACTAATCGACAGTTTAAAAATTTGAATGACGGAAAAGAATTTCCTTACCGTTATGATAGAAGAAACGACGCAAGTATTGTAATTTCTCACAAGTATAATAAAAAAATTGATTTTTCGGCAAATTGGGTGTACAGTACTGGAATTTCATATACTCTACCAAATGGTAGATATGATATTTATAATGAGTTCGATGACGTAAATGGTGGTCCTGAAGATGAACTTTCAGAAGTTTTAATTTATGGAGAACGCAATGCAAATAAATTAAGACCGTATCATAGATTAGATGTTGGAGTTAACTTTCGCAAAAAGAAAAAATGGGGAGAAAGAACATTAAATCTAAGTGTTTACAATTTATATGCTAGACGCAACGCTTATTACTACTACATTGGTGCTAACCAAAATGGTGAAGGTAATCGACTATATCAACAAAGCTTATTTAGTTTTATTCCCTCAATAAGTTATGGTTTCACTTTTTAATAAAGTTATATGAAAAGATTCTCTATAATCTTACTCATTTTTTTATTGTATTCAATAAATACTAAGGCTCAGATTGTTGATGAATCTATTAATGGAATACAAATAGGTGCACTTGGTATTTGGTGGAATAATGAAACTGGTTTGAATAAAAATTGGGCCTTTAGAACCGAATTTGGATATGAAGCTCCGCTATTTATTCAAGTTAAAACTATTACAAATGGCTCTATTGTAAGTTTTGAGGAGAGCCAAGCCCCGTTACTTTACCAATACCCGTTATTTTTGCCAGTAGGTTCTTTAGGGGTTAGGTGGTACTACAATTCAAGAAAACGTCAAGGAAATAGTAAAAACACATTTCATAATAGTGGCGATTTTGCCTCTGGTGCTTTCCGTTATTACCCTAGGTTTTTAGCCTATTCACCTAAAGACGTTGATATTAATGCTGATGGCGGTTTATTTTTAACACTCGCTTGGGGTATGCGACGAAATATTAACTATAGATGGAATTTTGAATTTAAAACGGGTTTAGGGTTAGATATATTTAACTTTTTTAGCGATGGGTCAAATTTTGAATATAATGCTAAAGGAAGTGATAATTACCTTTTTAATTTTACCCTCCGAATTGGTTATAAATATGGCATGATAAAATAATTAATTATTTGAAAATGAAATATAAGCTTATTTTCTTATTGATACTCTTTTTAAGTTGTGAAAAAAAATCAGAAGTAAGCGTGTCTACTAATGCTTCAGAATTATCTATTAACGAAAGTATATTAATTCAAAATCTGAAAATTATATCTCATGATTCTATGCAAGGGCGTGAGTATTTAACAGAAGGCAATAGAAAAACAAGAGATTTTATAAACAAAGAATTTTCAAAATTAGAACTTCAAAGCGTAGTGGGTACAGGGTACTTACAGCGTTTTTCTGTAGACAGTTTATCTTCCGGCACCAATATAATAGGTAAAATCACAGGTGCTACTGCCAAAACCATTGTTATTACCGCTCATTATGATCATTTAGGTGTTGTCGCTGGTGATATATATAATGGAGCAGATGACAATGCATCTGGAGTCTCTGCTTTAATAGCTATTGCTGCCTTTTACAAAAAGAAACTTCCAAATCATACTATTGTTTTTGCGGCTTTAGACGGAGAAGAAGTTGGTCTTATAGGTGCGCAGTATTTACTTAATAACTATCCTTCTAATGTTAATGATATAGTTCTAAATATTAATTTAGATATGATTTCACGGAATGATAAAAATCAATTATATGCCTCTGGAACATATCATTCTCCTGAACTAAAAAAAATACTTAACCAATATTACATCTGAAATCGAATTGCGTTTAGGTCATGATAATCCACAGGAAGAAGAAGAGGACTGGACTTACGCTTCTGATCACTTTGAATTTCACCAACGAAATATACCTTACATATATTTCGGTGTAGAAAACCACGTTGATTATCACAAACCTACAGATACTGTTGATAAAATAAATACTAACTTCTACACAGAAGCAGTAAAAGTAATAATACAATCTATTGAAAATATAGATTTGAATAATTAGATTTTTTTTGATGTTTAATTGAACTTTGCTTCTTAAAACTCAAGTTTATTTATGCTACTTTGATGATAGGTTACGGTTTACGATTAGCGAGTATTTAATTGTGCTTAATAAATACTTGAAGTCTTAATTATCTTAACGCACGGATTGGCTTCATAACCTTTACTGAGGGTTCAATTCCCCGAAGCTTGCTTCGTATGAAAAGGAAAGTTTGAAAACCTAAGGTTTTCATTGAAAAAATATTCTTCCACAGAATACCTCGTATGCTTGCATCGAGGTAGTTTATTATTGATTATATTTACAAGTTGGGTAAAACTCTTTACAAAACCCGTTTTTTGTAAAGAGTTTTGATTTTTTAAATCATATTTCAGGGAGCTAATCGATAATTAAAAAATGATGTCCAACGGGCGAAATGTAAAGAGTGTAAAAAAGGAGACGACTAATGTACATGAAAGGTCAAAAGACTTTTTAAGCGATGCCGAAATCAAACCACTTTTAGAAACTTCAAAAAAAAAAGATATCCAAAAAGGAACTACCTTTTACTTTTAATGATATACCAGAATGGTCTAAGGGTAAGTGAAGTAATTACCATCAAAAAATCCGACGTGAACATAAAAGAATCCAGAATTTGGGTAAATAGACTCAAAAGTGGACTTTCCGTAGAGCATCCTATTTCTGGGGACGAGCTTCGAGCAATTAAAAGATACCTGAATTCCAGAAAGGATAATCTGCCTTGGCTGTTCGTAAATGAAAGGGGGCTGCCATTGACAAGACAGGCAATCAATTATATAGTCGATATTGTCTCGACAACTGCTAAACTGGAAAACGTTCATCCGCACACGCTAAGGCATTCTTGTGGATTCTACTTGGCCAATAAAGGGTATGATCTTAGATTGATACAAGATTATCTCGGACATCGAGACCCCAAACATACTGCTCATTATACAAGAGTCGTAAGCAAACGGTTTGAGAAGTTATGGGAATGAGGGCAGAGGTGGTAAAAAACCTTCCATGAGCTAAAACTGCACGCTAATAGTGTTGATATTGAATGACTTAAAAGCCTTAATCCGAATTTTGTCCTATTTTTGGTATAAAGCCAATAATATCGGATCTTGTAGTTACGGACAAGGACGCGTTAATATCGGAACTTTTTATACGATTGGGGAAATTGGAAAGACGTTTCGTTGAATTGGAAGGATTTGAAAGGGAGAATATAATTCTCCGATCTCGCTTGACCAAGTATGAGACCCCAAAGAACAGCCGAAATAGTTATATTCCACCTTCGCAAGATGAGAATCGCCCTAAAAAAAATCAAAGTCTTCGGAAATCTTCTGGGAAGAAATTAGGCGGACAACCAGGGCACAAAGGAAAGACTTTAGAAATGACCGCTACACCGGGTATCGTTATAAAACTAAAATCTGATTACTGCAAAAACTGCGGAGCATCCTTGGGCGGCATGCCCATACTAAAAGAGCAATCTCGGCAAGTGATAGATATAGCACCAAAAGTAATCTGCACAGAATACCAAGCCATATAAAAGCTTGTGCATGTGGTTGTAAAAGTGAAATGGATTTTTCCCTTGGGAGTAAATGCATCGGTAAGCTATGGCGAAAACATAGAAAGTCTTGTTGGTTGTTTTCATGCACGTCAATATTTGCCTTTTGCAAGAATGAAGGAAGTTTTCAACCATGTGTTCAATATCAATATCAGTGAAGCAGGCGTACATTGTTTGCTAAATCGTTTTGCAGAAAAGACCCCTGATGTGTATCAAATAATAAACGGGTACAGGCCAGTAGCGTAGTGGGAAGTGATGAAACAGTAATAAAAATAAATGGCGAAAAACAATGGTTTTGGGCATGGCAAATATCAAAACTCACTTATATAGGCCATTCCAGTAATAGGGCGACCAATACCATAGAGGCCTATTTTCCTCAGGGGTTTCCTCAAATCGCCATCAAAGATTTTATACGCCTTTGCATGGTTTTTTAGAATAATCTCCTCAAAAAACCAAGTTGTATGCCCTAAATGCCATTTAGGGGGCGAAACATAGACGATGGCTGCACCACATAATCTTCAATGGCCAAGGGAAGACAAATGTTTTCGGTATTTTTTCGAGTTTCTATAAAGAAATCCAATAGGAAATCAGTAAGAATCATAGTACGATGATTATCTTTTAAAGATACGGAATTTGCCCACGAATCTTTTAGCTTTGGTACGATTAAGGCCAATAGCCTTACAGACGGAGAAGATAAATTTCCACGTATATTTATAGAGGGCTATTTTTATATAGCAACAGATCCTTTAATATGCGGATGTGGGTTATAGTCTACAAGCGTAAAATCTTCAAATTTAAAATCAAAGATATTCTTTACCTCAGGGTTGATGATCATTTTTGGTAACGGCCTACATTCTCGGCTCAATTGCAGTTCAACCTGATCCATGTGGTTGTTGTAGATATGTGCGTCGCCAAAGGTATGAATGAATTCACCGGCTTCATAACCACATACTTGGGCGATCATCATGGTAAATAAGGCATAAGAAGCAATATTAAAAGGAACACCCAAAAAGATATCGGCACTTCTTTGATACAGTTGCAATGACAATCTTGGTTTGGCATTTGCACCCCCTTTGGGGGATGGGGGGCTCACATAAAACTGAAAAAACGCATGACAGGGCGGCAAGGCTACTTTTCCGTTCGATATATTTTCGGAAAATGATTTTGATGTATCAGGCAGCACACTTGGGTTCCAAGCAGAGACCATCATGCGTCGGCTATTGGGGCTGTTCTTTAATGCATGTATCACTTCTTTAATCTGGTCGATATCATCATCGTTCCAATTGCGCCACTGGTGCCCGTAAACAGGGCCTAGATCTCCATTGTCATCGGCCCACTCGTTCCAGATGCGTACCCCGTTTTCTTGAAGGTACTTGACATTGGTGTCTCCTTTTAAAAACCACAACAACTCGTATACGATCGATTTTAAATGCAATTTTTTAGTGGTGACCATAGGAAAGCCCTTGCTGAGATCAAATCGCATTTGATGCCCAAAAACGCTTAGTGTACCCGTACCCGTTCGGTCGCCTTTTTGGTTTCCGTTTTCAAGAACGTGTTTTAATAAATCGTGGTATTGCTTCATACGGTCTAGTCTCTAGGGGAGATGGTTTATTTGGTATTATATTATAAGATGTAAAAATAGGGAAACAATATTTTTCCCTAGACCCCACTTATAAAAAATTATCAACGAACGGGCAAGAACCCCTCATTTTTCCCTATAGGGAAACACCCCGCTTAAAAAACCATCGACGGAACGGGCAAGAATCCCCCCTTTGGGGGTTAGGGGGCTTACCCCAAGAGCATTCCTGCGATAGTAGCTGAGAGCAAAGAGGCAAGTGAGCCACCGAGTACGGCTTTCATTCCAAATTTGGAAAGGGTTTTCCGCTGCCCGGGAGCAAGTGAGCCAATACCCCCAATTTGAATGCCGATAGAAGCGAAGTTGGCGAAACCACATAACATATAGGTTGCCATAATCACTGATTTGTTATAACTAAAGTGGGTGGCGTTGGCCATGTCTTTAAGTTCTCCCAATTGTATATAGCCCACAAATTCACTTGCGGCCAGTTTAATACCGAGCAGTTGCCCCATAAGCATTATATCGTCTGTTTCTACACCAATCAACCACATAAGCGGTGCGAATACAGTACCTAAAATGGCCTCTAATGAAAATGAATTATAAGGTGAATGGCCGGCTATCCATGTATTGAGGCCGGTGAAATCACCAACACCTCCTAGAATGCCATTTATCATGGCTATAAAGGCCACGAAAACCAAGAGCATGGCACCTACGTTTACCGCTAGTTTAAGGCCTTCGGTAGTGCCATTGGCGATAGCATCCAATATATTCGCACCTATTCTTTCTGAGGATACATGTACGTCGGTATTTACTTCTTCGGTTTGGGGATACAGTATTTTAGAGATTACAATCGCTCCTGGGGCGGCCATTACCGAAGCGGCCAAAAGGTGTTTGGCGTACATCAATCTCAGCACTGGGTCGTCACCGCCAAGAAAACCTATATAGGCAGCTAGAACAGCACCAGCAACGGTTGCCATACCTCCGATCATGACCAACAAAATTTCTGATTTGTTCATCTTTTCGAGATAGGCTTTTATGAGCAAAGGGGCTTCGGTCTGCCCTAGAAAGATATTACCAGCAACACTCAGGCTTTCAGCACCTGATATACCAAGAGTTTTTGATAGTAGCCATGCCATGCCCTTGACGACTTTTTGTATGATTCCTAAATAAAATAAAACCGAGGTAAGCGCCGAAAAGAAAATTATGGTCGGCAATACTTGAAAGGCAAAAATAAACCCAAAAGTATCCATATCACCGACTAGGCCCTCGAAGAGAAACTGGCTTCCCGCTCGTGTGAAATCTAAAATTTTTACGAAAATTTTTCCAATGCTCTCAAAAATAGCCTGTACGAAAGGTATCTTTAATACCCCAATGGCAATGAGAAGTTGAATGGTCAGCCCAATACCCACAGTTTTCCAATTAATGGCTTTTCTATTTGAACTGAACAAAAAAGATATCAGGATCAATACTACCATACCCAAAACCCCACGCCAAAGGCTTGTGAACGAAAATTCTTGATTGGGAATTAATTTTGAGGAATTTTGTACGTCAACATCATTTATGACGGTTGTGTCAACGACGTTGTTAATGGTTTCTAGAGTGATGGTTTCTTGTGCGAACGAAGGGAAGACGATAAAAAAAGCAAGCAAAAGAATCCAAAGGCTGGTTTTCATAAGATGCTTGCTTGCTCGTTGGTTAGTTGCGTTTTGAAATCTCATCTCTGAGTTTTGCCGCTTTTTCGTAATTTTCACTGTTTACGGCTCTTTCAAGTTCTTTATTGAGTTCGTCTATTGACAGTTCAGTATAGCCATCGGTCGCTCCTGATCTGATTTCTACCGTTTCGCCGCCCTCTTGCAAAATTTCATCGACCATAATACTATCGTCGTTCTCATCTTTTTCTTTTGAAGAGAATTTCAAGAAAATACCGGCCTTGTCCAAGATGGTCTTATAGGTGAAAATAGGTGCGTCAAAACGTAGTGCAAGAGCAATGGCATCGCTGGTACGTGCATCTATGATTTCTTCTATTTTGTCACGTTCACAGATGATGCTAGAATAAAAAACCCCATCTACCAATTTATGAATGATAACCTGTTTGATAACAATATCGAAACGGTCTGAAAAATTTTTAAAGAGGTCGTGGGTGAGCGGTCTTGGCGGTTTGATTTCCTTTTCAAGGGCAATGGCTATCGATTGCGCTTCAAAGGCGCCAATAACTATAGGTAATTTACGGTCACCATCGACTTCGTTCAATATCAGGGCATAGGCCCCGTTTTGCGTTTGGCTATACGATATCCCCTTTATTTTTAAACGAACTAGACCCATAGTGATATAAAAAGTGTAAAAGGGCTGTTTAAATAGCTGGAAGCCCCAAAAATTTAAACGGCCCTTCGGGGCACAAAGTAACAAAAATTAAGCGTTTTAGGCTTTAAATTCCTTTAATTTTTCGATAAGTTGAGGCACTATTTCGAAGGCATCGCCAACGATTCCGTAATCCGCAGCTTTGAAAAAAGGAGCTTCAGGGTCTGTGTTGATCACCACTTTTACTTTTGACGAACTTACACCGGCCAAGTGTTGAATGGCTCCTGAAATGCCTATGGCTATATAAAGATTACTGGCGACGGGCTTTCCGGTCTGGCCCACGTGTTCGCCATGTGGTCTCCAGCCCATATCGGAAACTGGTTTTGAACATGCCGTGGCCGCACCGAGAACTTCTGCCAGTTCTTCGATCATTCCCCAATTTTCTGGTCCTTTCAGGCCTCTTCCGCCAGAGACCACGATATCGGCATCGGCAATGGTCGCTTTACCTACTACTTTATCGATTTCTACCGACTTGGTCGAAAAATCGGTATCGTTTAAAGATGGACTGAAATCTTCAGAGGTGGCACTTGTACTATTCTCATGTATTCCGAACGCATTGTTCGAAACCCCAACGATCTTTATATCGGGGTTGATCTGGGTCTGTGCAAAACCCTTGTTGCTGAAAACGGTTCGTTTAACAATAAACGGACTCACACCCACTGGTGCGGCTACCACATTGGGTACATAGCCCGCTTTTAGTTTTGCCGCCAAAATAGGCGCCAAGAATTTCGCATCGGCACTTGAACTGACCACGACCACTTTTGCACCTTCTTTCTCTGCAGCCTCGGCAATGGAATTCGCATAGGCCTTGGCGTTGAACGTTTTTAGATTGTCGCCAGTGACATTCAATACCTTTGAAACACCGTAAGTGCCCAAACTACTGGTGTCGCCAGCATTGAAGGAAATAGCCGTTACCGAATCGCCCGTTTGTTTGGCGACGGCATTTGCGTACGAAGCGACTTCAAAAGCGTTTTTTTTGAATTTTCCGTTTTCTGATTCTGTATATACTAAAATTGACATAGTTTTATTTTTTGCGTTTTGTAAACTGTGAAATGATTAAAGGGATATGGATTGGAAATACGTTTCTAAATCACCTTTGCCTCGTTGTGAAGCAGATTGACCAACTCATCAACATTGTCTATCAGTTTTATTGCGCCTTTGGCTTCTGGTTTTTCAAATTTGGTATCATTGGTGGCTGCTGAAACATCAACAGGGTCAATAACATTCAGTTTCTTTTGACGAGCTTGCATAATACCCCGCATATTAGGAATTTTCAAATCACTTTCGTTCACCAACCCCTTTTGTCCTCCTATAACCAAAGGCAGGGTAGTGGCTATTTTTTCTTTTCCACCATCGATTTCTCGCATTGCCGTGGCATTTGTACCATCGACTTCAAGGCTAATGCAGTTGTTTACAAAATTCATATCAAGAAGGGTCGCTAAGATCCCAGGTACCATACCGCCATTGTAGTCGATAGATTCCCTGCCAGCGATTACCAGATCGTAACCTCCATTCTTGACGACTTCCGCCAATTGTTGGGCAACAAAAAAGCCATCGGTCGGTTCTGCATTTACTCGAATGGCCTCATCCGCGCCAATTGCCAGCGCTTTGCGAATGGTGGGTTCGGTGGTTGGCCCTCCAACCGTTGCTACATGAACAGTGGCACCTTGTCTCTCTTTGAGCCACATGGCCCTGGTCAGTCCGAATTCATCGTTCGGGTTGATTACAAATTGAACTCCGTTGGTGTCGAATTTGGTATCGCCATCAGTGAAGTTTATTTTTGATGTAGTATCGGGTACATTACTTATACAAACTAATATTTTCATAGATTTCAGGTCTTTAGAATGACTGAACAAATATAGGCATTAATTTTCAAATTTACTATGCGCGCATAGTAAATTTTATCATCTTTTTTGGTTATCACAAACCATGTTTTGGTATATTATTTGCTATTTTTGTGGGCATTTTAAAAAAGTTAAAACCAAGATATTCCGCACCAATATGAAGACACTACAATTTAGGGAGGCCATTTGTGAGGCCATGTCAGAAGAAATGAGAAATGACGAATCGGTTTATTTGATGGGCGAGGAAGTTGCCGAATACAATGGTGCTTATAAGGCCTCAAAAGGAATGTTAGATGAATTTGGAGATAAAAGGGTAATCGATACGCCAATTTCTGAATTGGGCTTTTCGGGTGTTGCCATTGGGTCTACCATGACTGGCAATAGACCTATTGTTGAGTTTATGACCTTTAATTTTGCCTTGGTAGGTATTGACCAGATCATCAATAATGCGGCAAAAATCAGGCAGATGTCTGGTGGGCAATTTCCTTGTCCGATCGTATTTAGAGGGCCAACGGGCTCGGCCGGCCAATTAGGGGCAACACATTCACAGGCATTTGAAAGTTGGTTTGCGAATTGTCCTGGCCTTAAAGTAGTAGTACCATCGAATCCGGCAGACGCCAAAGGGTTGTTGAAATCGGCTATTCGTGATAACGATCCGGTCATTTTTATGGAGTCTGAACAAATGTACGGTGATAAAGGTGAAGTGCCAGAAGGCGATTATATTGTTCCTTTGGGCGTGGCGGACATCCGAAGAGAAGGAAAAAATGTGACCATAGTGTCTTTCGGCAAGATCATCAAAGAGGCCGATAAAGCTGCCGATGAATTGGAAAAGGAAGGAATAAGCTGTGAGATCATTGATTTGAGAACGATTAAGCCCTTGGATTATGAGGCGATCTTAAAATCAGTGAAGAAAACCAATCGATTGGTGATTTTAGAAGAAGCCTGGCCTTTTGGTAACGTTGCTACAGAAATCACTTACCACATACAATCAAACGCTTTCGATTATTTAGATGCGCCTATCGAAAAAATAAATACTGCGGACACACCGGCCCCTTATTCGCCGGGCTTGTTGGCTGAATGGCTCCCAAACCATAAAGATGTCGTTAAGGCCGTTAAGAAAGTGTTGTATAAATAAGGTCGTCAATTTTGTAAAGGTATATTTACTTCGTCGACCAATGGTCGACGACATTTTTTTTAATTCTTGTCTAAGTACATGACAAAAAATAAATTGAAAAACATAGCAAGCTGAAAATTAGTGTTATACGTTTTTTTATTTTGAGACCTAACTGGTTTCCCTCCTACGGCGGGCAGGTTAAAACCTGTTAGGTCTTGATGGGCAACGACTTTATAAATCAAATTAGGCAAGAGTGATTTTTGTCATGTACTTAGAATTCTTGTATAAAAGTTCTATTAACGAACTTTAAAGCCTCTCTTTGATTTGGGGAAAGTTAGGGGATAGACATTGGTACGCTATTTGATAAAACAGCACCGAGAACATAAAAATATAAATGAAACACTTTCTTTTTATCCTAATCCTTCTCTTTTCCTTGGTTGCGAGTTCACAGACTAAAGTAGGTGGTTTGGTCATAGATGAATCTGGTGAACCGGTAGCTTTTGCAAATGTTTTGTTCAAGAATTCCATTGAAGGAACAATCACCAACGATAACGGACGATTTTATATGGAGTCCGATGAGACTTATAGCACCTTGATGGTTTCCTTTATCGGTTATGAAAATCAAGAGATAGCATTGGCTTCTAAGGTCAATTACAATATGAACATAAAAATGGTGGAGGCTACCGAGCAATTGAACCAGGTGGTGGTTATTGCGGGTATGCAATCCAAAAAAAATAATCCTGCCATTGATATCTTGCGAAAAATTTGGGCAAAGAAACGAGAAAACGGCCTACGCAAGTTCAAGCAATATGCCTATGACAAATACGAAAAGGTAGAATTTGATTTGAATACCATTGATAGCGCCCTAATGAAACGCAAAATTTTCAAAGGTCTCGAATTCATATTTCAAGACCTTGATACTTCACGTATTACTGGCAAGACCTATCTTCCCATTTTTTTGAACGAGACTTTTTCCAAGGTATATGGCGATAATGAGTTTAAAAAGGAAAAAGAAAAGATATTGGGCAACAAAAATTCGGGTTTTGAGAACAATCAGGCAATCATCGGTTTCGTTGCCGACCTTTATCAAGAGTATGACATCTATGACAACTATCTGAAGTTTTTTGATAAGAGTTTTACGAGCCCGTTATCAAGAACCGGTATCGATACCTATAATTACGCACTGCGAGATAGTGCCTATATAGATAATAAATGGTGCTACAATATCGTGTACTACCCAAGGCGCAAGAACGAACTTACCTTCAAAGGCGATTTTTGGGTGAACGATTCTACCTATGCGATAAAGAACATTAATTTAGAGGTTACCAAGAGTGCTAATATCAATTGGATAAAAGAAATATATATAGAGCAGGATTTTGAGGTGGTCAACGATTCGGTTTTCTTATTGAAAAGGGACTATATGCTGAGCGATTTCAGTTTTCGAAAAAAAGAAGAATCAAGGGGCGTATATGGTAAACGAACCACGGTCTTTGATAATTACAAGTTTGATGAGGAAAAACCCAAAGCTTTTTATAAGGCGGATAAAAACCCTTTTGACCCCAAAGCAGTAGTAAAAGATGATGCCTTTTGGGCAGAGAACCGCCTTGAATCATTGAACAAGGATGAGTCGGGAATTTATAAATTGTTGGATACCCTGAAGACGGTGCCTAAATTCAAATCGTACTACAACCTTGTGAGTATTCTGGGTTCAGGTTATGTAGAAATCGATAAATGGAATATGGACATCGGTTCGGTATACGATCTTTTTGGCTTCAATGATGCAGAAGGTGCCCGTATACGTTTGGGCACTAGAACCTATTTTGGTGAAAACGACCCTTGGCGAATAGAAGGGTATATGGCCTACGGTTTCGCCGATCATAAGTTCAAACACGGTATTTCAGGAAAATTTCTATTGAACAAAAAAAGTAGATTAATCGTTTCAGGGGGCAATAGGCGTGATATCGAACAGCTGGGAACTAGTCTTACGGCAACAAACGACGTTTTGGGCAGAAGTATAGCTTCTTCGGCACTACTTACGGTAGGGGCAAATAATACCCTATCCAATATTAACCTTAGTGGTCTTGGTTTTGAAATAGAGCCCGTTACCAATTTTAGAATTGCTTTTGGTGGAACATTTCGCACCCTGAGCTCGGCTTTGCCCAATGATTTTAGTCTTGATTATATAGATGCCGAATCACCTACGGGCGTATCATCTGAAATAAAACAATTTGGTATCAACACTACCTTGATTTTTACCCCAGGAAGGAAAACCATTGGTTACGGAGTGGAAAGAAGGGATATCAATCACAACTACAGTACCTTATTATTTAATTACACCCAAGGTATTGATGGTTTTATGGATAGTGATTTTAATTATAGCAAAATTCAATTTTCATACCGTAAGCCATGGCAAGTAGGTGGTTTTGGTAGGTTGTTCAGTACTTTAGAAATGGGCACTACAATTGGTGATGTGCCATTGGGGCTGTTAAGTGTGGTGCCTGGTAACCAAACATTTTTTACAAATTACGGTACTTTTCCCAATTTGGAATTTTATGAATTTGTGACAGATACGTATATAGCACTTCATTTAGAACACAATTTTAACGGTAGGTTATTTTCAAGAATACCTTTTATGCGAAAATTGAACCTTCGAGAAATTATTGGTTTGAGAGGGGTGTGGGGTGAAATTTCGGATTCGAATATAGCTTTGAGCGCTCCTGCTTCCAGTATCACCATTTTACAGGCGCCAACTGATAAAATATACTATGAGTACTCTTTTGGTATTGGTAACATTCTTAAGGTCTTTCGAATAGATTTTAACTTTAGGGGCAATTATCTTGACAGGCCCAATGCGCGCCCTTTTAGGGTTACAGGTACCTTTGGGTTTGATTTTTAGTCTATTAAATACGTATTATATTGTTTTCTTCAACACATTATTTGCAAATAAACCCTAGTGTTATATTTTTTAAGAATCGGTGTATGGCCCAAAGATATATTGAGTTTATTCAAAACTAGGTATTTCAAGTACCTTTGCAAACCAAAAACAAAAACGATGGGCAAGAAGAATTCGATAACCTTTGATGTGTTGATTGAAATACCGAAAGGAAGTAGAAATAAATACGAATACGATTTTACCTTACATAAAATCAGGTTTGATCGAATGCTATTTTCATCAATGATGTACCCAGGTGATTATGGTTTTATTCCAGAAACATTGGCGTTGGACAAAGACCCTTTAGATGTTCTGGTTATGGGTACAGAGCCTACATACCCTATGGTCGTCATGGAAGTAAAACCGATAGGGGTGTTTCATATGACCGATGAGAAGGGGCCTGACGAAAAAATTATATGTGTGCCGGTTTCTGATCCAGTTTGGAATCAGAAGAACGATATTGGTGATCTAAACCCCCACAGGTTAAAAGAGATAGAGCATTTTTTTCAGGTGTACAAAGACTTAGAGGAGAAAAAAGTTGATGTAGGTGGTTGGGGCAATGCCGAAGAAGCCGTAAAGATATACCACGAGTGCGTAAAACGTTATGACGAAAGCGACCATAAAAAGAAACGTACTTTTACCATATAGAATCACTATAAAAAGGCCTCTTTTATCTTTTAAAAGAGGCCTTTTTATTCTGTTGTTATTTTAGTACTTTAGCAGCCGTTAAAAAACAATTTAAAACAATTAATAAAATGGATTTAATCATAAAGTTTTTGCCCCTATTCGGAGTTTTGGCATTGCTATTTGTTTTTATTAAAAATATTTGGGTAGCCAAACAAGATGAAGGTGATGAGAAAATGTCAAGAATTGCAAAGAACATTGCCGATGGGGCAATGTCGTTCTTAAAAGCTGAATACAAAGTTTTGGGAATTTTTGTAGTAGCAGTAGCAATCTTGTTATATTTTAAAGGAACTTCGGAAGAAGGCTCTAACGGAATGGTAGCAGTATCATTTGTTATTGGGGCTATATGTTCTGCCTTAGCGGGCTTTATCGGTATGAAGGTTGCCACCAAGGCAAATGTAAGAACCACACAGGCTGCAAAAACCTCTTTAGGTAAGGCATTGGAAGTGGCTTTTGCAGGAGGTGCGGTAATGGGCTTGGGTGTTGTTGGTTTAGGTGTTTTAGGCTTGAGTGGCTTATTTATGGTCTACCAAAATATGTGGCCCGGAGCCGATAATCTACCAATGGTATTAAATGTACTTTCAGGATTCTCATTGGGCGCTTCTTCAATTGCGTTATTTGCGAGAGTAGGTGGGGGAATATATACCAAAGCTGCGGATGTTGGAGCTGATTTAGTAGGAAAAGTTGAAGCAGGTATTCCTGAAGATCATCCTTTGAACCCCGCGACCATTGCCGATAATGTTGGAGATAATGTTGGCGATGTTGCCGGTATGGGGGCTGATCTGTTCGAATCGTATGTGGGTTCGATTATTGGTGCCATGGTCTTGGGCGCCTTTATCTTAACGCCTAATCTAGACGGTTTAGGGGCTGTTTATTTGCCATTGGTTCTTGCGGCCGTAGGAATCGTAATGTCTATTTTGGGTACCTTCTTTGTAAAAGTAAAAGACGGCGGAAACCCTCAAACGGCATTGAACATAGGTGAATTTGGCTCTGCCATATTAATGGTCATAGCTTCATATTTTATTATCAATACCTTGATTCCAGAATCTGTTGAAGGATTACCTTCTGGGGCTATGGGCGTATTTTGGGCCACAATCGCCGGTTTGGTGGCCGGAATATTGGTAGGTAAGGTAACCGAATATTATACAGCTACGGGAAAACCACCCGTTATGTCGATTGTAAAACAATCAGAAACAGGTGCGGCAACGAACATTATTGCAGGTTTGGGTATAGGTATGATGTCTACCATGATACCTATTCTTTTAATTGCCGCGGCCATTATGGTATCACATCATTTTGCTGGTCTATATGGTATTGCTATTGCTGCCGTTGGCATGTTGGCAAATACAGGTATCCAACTGGCCATTGATGCTTACGGGCCGATCTGTGATAATGCCGGTGGTATTGCCGAAATGGCCGAGTTGCCAAAAGAAGTACGAGAACGTACAGATAAGTTGGATGCGGTAGGAAATACAACTGCTGCGGTAGGTAAAGGGTTTGCGATAGCTTCTGCTGCATTGACGGCCTTGGCATTGTTCGCCGCCTTTATGAAAATAGCAAACGTAACCTCAATTGATGTTTCTAAGCCGAACATTATGGCAGGCCTATTAGTAGGGGGTATGTTGCCATTTGTATTTTCGGCCTTGTCTATGAACGCAGTGGGTCGTGCGGCCATGGCGATGATCGAAGAGGTTCGTCGTCAATTTAGAGAAATACCTGAGCTAAAAGCTGCATTAGCAGTTATGAGAAAATACGACTCTGATATGTCTAAAGCCTCAGAAGAGGATAGAAGAATATTCGATGAGGCAGATGGCGTTGCCGATTATGGAAAATGTATTGATATTTCTACAAAGGCCTCTATTAAAGAAATGGTATTGCCAGGTTTGTTGGCAATAGCCGTACCTGTAGCAGTAGGGTTTATTGGAGGAGCTGAAATGCTGGGAGGTCTATTGGCCGGAGTAACAACCTGTGGTGTTTTGATGGCGATTTTTCAATCAAATGCAGGAGGTGCTTGGGATAATGCCAAGAAAACCATAGAAGAAGATGGCCGTAAAGGTACCGAGGTACACAAAGCAGCTGTGGTAGGTGATACCGTCGGAGACCCATTTAAAGATACATCAGGGCCGTCATTGAACATTCTTTTGAAATTGATGTCGGTTGTAGCATTGGTTATTGCGCCGAGTATTGCTTTGAGTATTGAAGAAGGGGTTGCTTTTACGGATCAAAAAGAATCGACTACCATTGAAATGAATGAGGCCAATGATGATTTGGCGCATGCTACGGTATCTTACATCACTTATGTCAACGGAAAGAAGGTTGCCGAAAAGAAAACCTTTGAAGGAACACAGGCTGAGGTAAAAGCACAATTGAAAGCCTATGAAAATACAACCGTAACAACTAATAGTACTGAATCTGAAATAATTATCGAAAAGACTGATAGTAAAGAATAAATACGGTAGATAGTACGTACTATCGTTGAGTATCTGAAAAGTAGCGTGTTGGTAAGTGAATGTTTTTTTGTCTAAAATAACGTTTTTGAATAGTATTTAACCTGAATTTTGGCACGGAGACAGCTATTTTTTATATACCCTGGTTGGCAAGTAATTTTTATTGCACCTTAAATCCGCAAGGGTTTTCGTAGCGAAAAGTGAAAATGTATGCTAGTATTGGTCTAGCGCAGGAAAAAGTAACGCAGGCATATCACTGGATATGGTGAGTAAGTTTTTTTGAGCATTGCCAATAATTTTAGCCTGTGCTGATGAACATCAGTATGCAGTTTGGCTTTACAGTAGAAATACTCTTGCGAATTTAAGATTGTAGATTAAAATTCTTTTTTTATCCAATCAATTCAACTATGAGCAATAAATAAAGAATTTATTGAGTTTCTTAAACTAACTCCTAAAGGAGTTAAAGGTAAATTTTTGAATTTTACTGGTAAATCAGGAGGGCATTGGGTGAGTATTATACCATCTTTAAATGTTTCTGGTTATAGCGAATCTGAGGAAGATGCAATTAAGGATTCACAATATAATCTTAAAGTCTTTTTTGAAGATTTATATGAATTAACTGTAGCCCAAAGAGATTCTGAATTAAAAAAACGGGGTTGGTCGTAAAATAAATTTTTCAAAAAGCAATACTCTTCGGCGTATGTAGATGAAAATGGAGTACTGCAAAACTTCGATTCTCCAAAACAAGTTAAAAAATCCGTTTTAGAACCCTCAAATGCTTAAAATCCGGGGAATAACAGACCTGTTAAACCAAAGGATTGGATTAAATTTTTGGTTGCCCATAATTGTTCAAAAAAAATGCCATAAAGGTACTTCGCACGAACATTGGAAATGTCCAAATTGCCATAGAACAATTACTTTTCGAAGTCAATATAAAGAGATTCCAGCTATGCATTTAAAAACAAATCTAATAACAATGGATTATAATTTGGATTACCTATATAAATGGTTAGAAAATAATTAATTTGCCTTATTACTGCTAACAGGTATTAAAAAAAGCATGCGCCAACTGGCGGATGCTTTTTTGTAAGAAATAGAACTTGTTTAAACTAAAACAGCCCGTTGATTTCAGCATCTATTTTATTGATGATTATACCCAAATCTTCGGGATCATCAACAAAATCGAGATTGTCTACATCGATTACCAAAAGATTTCCTTTCTCATAACCGTGCACCCAAGCCTCATAACGTTCGTTCAAACGGCTTAAATAGTCAATTGAAATGCTGTTCTCATACTCGCGCCCACGTTTGTGTATTTGGCTTACTAAATTAGGGATCGAACTTCTCAAATATATCAGAAGATCTGGGGGCTGCACCAAACTTTCCATCAATTCGAAAAGGCTTGAATAGTTCGTAAAATCGCGATTGGTCATCAACCCCATGGCATGAAGGTTGGGAGCGAAGATATACGCATCCTCATAAATAGTCCGATCTTGTATGATGCTCTTGCCCGATTCCCTTATTTTAAGAATCTGTCGAAATCTGTGATTCAAGAAATGAATCTGAAGGTTAAAGCTCCAACGCTCCATTTGGGTATAGAAATCATCCAGATAGGGGTTGTCCACAATATCTTCAAAATGAGCCTCCCATTTATAGTGTTTTGCCAGTAATCTTGTTAAAGTGGTTTTTCCTGCTCCTATGTTTCCTGCAACGGCGATATGCATATAATGTCTTAATTAATGGTTGGTGTTGTGTTTTTCAAAGAAACACAATATACAAAGTATCTTGGCTAACAGAAAAAATAGTTGTTGAAATAGCAGCGAAAATGGCTTTTATTCCATCCCGAAGGTATAAAGCATAGCTAAATTACTGATATAATAAATTTATAGAGGTAGTAGTTCTCTCCCGAGCCTTTGAGAGCGTTCGACCTGACAGTAATAAATTTTGTTAAAACTGCTTTGAACCCAAACAATTTTCATAATTTGCAGTATCAAAACAAGAGGAAAAATTTGACTGATTGCAACCTCGTTAAAAATGCTAAAGCAGTTGATATCGATAGATAGCATATCTACTTCTTAAGTAACGGTTTCGTCAGATTTTCTTTATAATTAGAGTTATATGTCTTATCTATTCACCTCTGAATCTGTCAGTGAAGGTCACCCTGATAAAGTAGCCGATCAAATAAGCGATGCCTTGCTGGATAATTTTTTAGCATTTGACCCTGAGAGCAAGGTGGCCTGTGAAACCATGGTTACTACCGGTCAGGTTATTTTGGCGGGCGAAGTAAAGAGCAATACATATTTAGATGTTCAAAATATTGCTCGAGAGGTCATCAATAAAATAGGGTATACTAAAGGGGAATATCAGTTTAGTGGAGATTCTTGTGGCGTGATTTCATTGATTCACGAACAATCGCAAGATATCAACCAAGGTGTGGATCGTGGTTCGAAAGAGGAACAAGGTGCCGGTGATCAAGGTATGATGTTCGGGTATGCCACTAAAGAAACGAATAACTATATGCCTTTGGCCTTAGATATTTCGCATAAAATCTTGCAGGTTTTGGCCGATTTGCGAAGAGAGAACAAAGAAATCACCTATCTGCGACCAGATGCCAAATCGCAGGTGACCATAGAATATTCAGATGACAATGTGCCACGGCGTATTGATACGATAGTGGTTTCTACACAGCACGATGCTTTCGATCCGAACGATGAAAAAATGCTGAAAAAGATAAAGGCAGATATTGTTTCTATGCTTATCCCTAGGGTAAAAGCACAACTGGCAGAGAATATTCAAGAGTTGTTCGATGACCAGATCACCTATCATATCAATCCGACCGGAAAATTTGTAATTGGTGGACCACATGGTGATACGGGATTAACGGGAAGAAAAATTATTGTCGACACCTACGGAGGAAAAGGAGCCCATGGTGGAGGTGCCTTTAGCGGAAAGGATCCAAGTAAGGTAGATAGAAGTGCTGCATATGCCGCAAGGCACGCTGCAAAAAATTTGGTCGCTGCTGGTGTTTCCGATGAGATTTTGGTTCAGGTCAGCTATGCCATAGGTGTAGTGGAACCGACCTCTATTTTTGTAGATACCTATGGTACGGCAAATGTAGATCTGACCGATGGCGAAATTGCACAAAAAGTAACGGAATTGTTTGATATGCGTCCTTTTTCCATAGAGGAAAGACTTAAACTAAGAAACCCTATTTATTTAGAAACGGCAGCATACGGCCATATGGGCAAAGACCCCAAGACCATTACCAAAGTCTTTGAAAGTCCGTATAATGGGCGCATAGAGAAAAATGTAGAGTTATTTACATGGGAAAAATTAGATATGGTGGATGAGATAGAATCTGCTTTTAATTTATAAAAAACGTTTGTTTTAGTGCCAAAAAGGCATTGCAGTACAATAAAAGATAATCGTTGATTTTTCTAAAAAAATTTGGAAAATCATTTTTTCCGTCGTTATATTTGTCCGTTCAAAGTTCAAACACGTATTGAATTGTTATCAAGAAAGGTGGAGGGATTGGACCCTTTGAAGCCTTAGCAACCCTTTGTTTCATACAAAGAAGGTGCTAAATTCTATCTTTATGCTGAACTCGTTTCAGTACTGGTTTATCGGTATAAAGAATAGATAACGAATATAGATTACTTCCGTAATTTTTCGCTTTCTTCTTAACTTTTTGATTTAGTTTCATTGCAATGTCGGCAATGTAGGTTTGGCTTTTTAATCATTTATTAAAAAACCTTAGATCATGAGTACTCAAAAATTTTCAACAAACGCATTGCATGCAGGGCACGATACTACCGCGCATGGTGGTACGAGAGCAGTTCCTATTTATCAGAATACAGCCTATGTCTTCAATGATTCGGATCATGCTGCAAACTTGTTTTCATTGGCAGAACCAGGCTTTATTTATACACGCCTGAACAACCCTACAAATGATATTCTAGAGCAGCGCTTAGCAACTTTAGAAGGGGGTATTGCTGCTGTCGCAACTGCATCGGGTACGGCTGCCATATCTACTGCCCTTTTGGTTCTTTTGCGTGCCGGCGACCATATTGTAGCCTCTAATAGTTTATATGGGGGTACCTATAACCTCTTGGCCAATACGCTTCCTAGACTGGGCATTACCACAACCTTTGTGGATCCGTTGGATCCAAGTGATTTTGGAAAAGCCGTACAGGAAAATACAAGAGCGTTTTTTGTGGAATCTCTAGGAAACCCAAAACTTGATGTTTTAGATCTAAAAGCGATTTCTTCTGAAGCCAAATCGGCGAAAGTACCTTTTATCGTTGACAATACCGTTGCTACGCCCGCTTTGTTGAATCCAATAGCACATGGTGCGAATATTGTGGTTCATTCATTGACAAAATATATCAATGGAAACGGGACTTCTTTAGGGGGGATTATCATTGATGCAGGTACTTTTGATTATGGCAATGGAAAATTCCCTGAATTTACAGAACCATCTCCAGGGTATCATGGTCTGGTATACCATGAGGCCTTGGGTGCCGCTGCTTTTATAGCAAAGGTTCGTATTGAAGGGTTGCGTGATTTCGGCGGGGCTGCCAGTCCGTTCAATTCTTGGCAAATTATTCAAGGTTTAGAGACCTTGGCGATACGTATGAAAAAGCATAGTGAAAATGCATTGGCTTTGGCCCAATGGTTACAAGATCGTAACGAGGTGGTTTGGGTTAATTATCCGGGCTTGAAAACCAGTAAGTATTACGCACAGGCTGAGGCATATTTACCAAACGGGCAGAGCGGTATCGTAACCTTTGGCGTTAAAGGTGGGTTTGGGTCGGCTAAAAAGATTGCCGATGAGACCAAATTATTCTCTTTGTTGGCCAATATAGGTGATTCAAAATCTTTGATTATACACCCAGCGAGTACGACCCATCAACAATTAGACGATGCAGCTCAAGAATCTACCGGTGTTACCAAAGATTTGATTCGCCTGTCCGTCGGTTTGGAAGACCTAGAAGATTTAAAGATAGATTTAGAAAATGCTTTTGCCACAATCGATAAATCGGTTTTTTCGTAGATTGTAAAACTCTAGGGGCTATCAAGACCTTTAGAGTGTAAATCAGTAGTTACATTATGTTATATCAACTTGAAATAAACAAGTATACCTCGATTAATGGTGTATCGCAAGACATTGAACTGTCGTATCAATTGTTTGGAAAACCACTGCGTGAAGCACCTATTGTGTTGGTCAACCATGCGTTAACGGGTAATTCGAATGTGACTGGCGATGACGGTTGGTGGTCTGCCCTGATAGGTGATGGCAAATGTATCGATACCGAGAAGTATACGGTAATTTGTTTCAATATTCCGGGCAATGGGTATGACACATTTGTCATTGACAACTATAAGGATTTTGTTGCGGGCGATATGGCCCAAATTTTTCTCTTGGGGCTTGAACAGTTAAAGGTCAAAAGATTGTTTGCAATAATCGGAGGTTCTTTAGGAGGAGGTATAGCATGGGAGATGGCCGCTTTGAACCCGAAAATCGCAGAGCATTTGATACCAGTTGCATCTGATTGGAAATCTACCGATTGGCTTATTGCCAATTGTCAAATTCAAGAACAGTTCTTGGTCAATTCAAAGCAACCGGTACACGATGCCCGTATGCATGCCATGTTGTGTTACCGAACCCCCGAATCATTTAAAGAACGTTTCAAACGCAGTACCAATGAAGAACTTCAGGTTTTTAATGTCGAAAGTTGGCTAATGCACCATGGAAAGAAATTACAGGAACGTTTTCAATTGTCTGCCTACAAATTGATGAACCAATTGCTTAAAACGATCGATATTACTAGAAATGGAGAGCAAGCGTTTACCAATCTACAGAATAGTGATGCCAATATTCATATCATCGGTGTTGATTCCGATCTTTTTTTTACGGCCAAGGAAAATAGGGAAACTTTTAAACAATTAGCGCAGTCAAAGAGTAACGTTACCTATGGGGAAGTACGATCACTTCACGGGCACGATGCTTTTTTAATCGAATTCGAACAAATACAAAAACTGCTATATGGTGTTTTCACTAATAATGAAACATCCCAACGAGTGAAAGTGCTAAAATTTGGAGGAAAGTCTTTGAGCAATGGAGAGGGCTTGGGCAATGTACTTGAAATAATAAAAACGAAGGTGGGCAATGGCGAAAATATAGCCGTTGTTCTTTCTGCTCGTGAAAAAGCGACGGATCAATTGGTGGCCATGCTCGAGAAGGCGGCGAAGCGAGAAGTATATTCCAAAGACTTTGAGACCTTTGAAAAGTATCAAACCCATAAGTATAAAAATGTCGATCTCTCAGAAGAGTTTTCTGAACTGTTCAAATTGTTCGAAGGGGTTTCTTTGTTGGGTGATTATAGTGAAAAGATCAAAGACAAAGTTTTGGCTTATGGCGAATTGATCTCCGCAAAACTAATCGCAAAATTATTGATAGGCAAAGGAATAAAAGCCCAATACGTAGATTCTAGAAAATTGATTAAAACAGATGATTCTTTTGGCAATGCCCAAGTGTTGGAAGCGGTCTCTAAAGAGAGCGTTTTGCGAAAATTCGCTAAGTTCGATTCAGGTACCGTACCTATTATTACGGGGTTTGTGGGTTCGACCTTAGATAATGAAACTACGACTTTAGGTAGAAACGGCAGTAATTATACTGCCGCTTTGATCGCTAATTTCTTAAATGCAGAAGAGCTACAGAATTATACCCATGTGGACGGAATATTTACTGCCAATCCTGATTTTGTGCCCGATGCGAAACGAATTTCCAGACTTTCCTATGCAGAGGCCAATGAACTCGCTGGTTTTGGCGCAAATATTCTTCATGCGAAAACGATTATACCCCTTATCGAGAAAAATATCCCTTTACGAATACTCAATACGTTCAATAGTAATAATGAGGGTACGTTGATAAGTGCCAAAACCAATAAAGACGGAATTAAATCGCTTTCAGTGATTGAAAATGTCTCCTTGGTAAATATAGAAGGGCGAGGACTTTTAGGAAAAGTCGGTATCGATGCCCGTATTTTTAGAGTACTGGGCGAGAATAACATCAATGTGAGTATTATTTCACAGGGATCCTCAGAAAGAGGAATTGGTTTGGTTGTAGATGCCGATAAATCGCCACGGGCGAAAGTTGTCTTGCAAAGAGAGTTTGCAAATGATTTTCAATCTAAGGATATTAATATGATCACCGTGGTGAACGACGTGTCGGTAATATCGATCGTAGGGCAAGATCTCAGTTCTTTTCACAAACCTTACAATGCGTTGATAAAAAATCAGATCGCACCTATTCTTTTCAACAATACGGTAACGGGCAAGAATATCAGTTTGGTCGTCAAAAAGTCAGATTTAAAAAAGGCATTGAACGTTATGCACGGCCAAATTTTCGGAATCAGTAAAAAAGTAAACCTTGCTGTTTTCGGACACGGAAATGTTGGTGGTACATTGATCGAACAGATTTTGAAATCATCAAAACCCATTGAAAATCGAAAAGGAATCCGTTTGAACGTATTTGCCGTGGCCAATTCTAAAAAAGTTTTGTTCAACACCGAAGGAGTTCCAAAAAACTGGAAAACGGCAATAACAAAAAAAGGAATTAAATATCAGGTAGACGATATTTTTTCCTTTGCAAAAGAACATCATCTAGAAAATCTGGTTCTCGTAGATAATACCGCTAGCGAAGATTTTGTAGCGAATTATTTTAAATTTGTCGAGAACGGTTTTGATTTGGTTTCCTCTAACAAAATAGCCAATACGTTGCGGTACGATTACTATCGATTACTTCGTGACGAGCTTATCAAAAACCAAAAGCAGTATTTGTACGAAACTAACGTAGGGGCAGGTTTGCCGCTGATCGATACGATTAAGTTATTACATTTATCAGGCGAGAACATAACTCGGATCAAGGGCGTTTTTTCGGGTTCTTTGAGTTATATTTTCAACACGTTTTCAGAGATCAACATGCCTTTTTCGGTTATTTTGAAAGATGCGATCAAAAAGGGGTTTACCGAGCCTGACCCCCGTGAAGATTTGTCTGGTAACGATGTAGGACGAAAACTTTTGATTTTGGCACGAGAGCTCGATTTGCAAAATGAGTTCGCTGACATCAAGATACAGAATCTAATACCTGGGGTATTGCGAAAAGGAAAAGTAACCGACTTTATGAAAAATCTTGGTATTTTGGATGATACGTTCAATGAAATCAAAAAAAACCAAAAACCTGATCACGTGCTTCGTTATGTTGGTGATTTGCATGGTAACCTTCAAAAAGAAAAGGGGCTTTTAGATGTAAAATTAATTTCAGTACCCAAAGAAAGTGCATTAGGACAGGTCAAGGGCTCTGATTCCATTATAGAGATCTATACCGAATCGTATGGTGAAAACCCCTTGGTGATTCAAGGGGCAGGTGCTGGCGCTGCGGTAACTGCAAGGGGTGTTTTTGGTGATATTTTGAGAATTGCCGAAAGAGGGTGACTTCGACTGCGCCCAGTCTCCATGTAGAGGCAGCCCATCATAGCGAAAACCACTTATATTTGAATAAAAACAGTAAAATGAAACCGCGAAAATTTGAAACCAATGCCGTACGTACACAACTTGAACGCTCACAATTTTCAGAACATTCCGTACCGCTCTATCTAACTTCAAGTTATGTTTTTGAGGATGCTGAAGATATGCGTGCCTCTTTTGCAGAAGAAAAAGAGCGCAACATTTATTCAAGGTATTCAAATCCGAATTCATCGGAATTCATTGAAAAAGTGTGTAAGATGGAGGGTGCCGAAGATGGTTTTGCCTTTGCATCGGGCATGGCGGCAGTGTTTTCTACATTTTCGGCTTTGCTCGAGAGTGGAGATCATATTCTTTCGGCCCGCAACATTTTTGGTTCTACCCATTCGTTGTTTCAAAACTTCTTTCCCAAATGGAATATTTCACATTCATATTTCAAAATCGATGTTTTGAACGAGGTTGAGAAGATGATTTTGCCCAATACGAAAATTCTTTATGCAGAATCACCAACAAACCCCGGAGTTGATGTTTTAGATTTAGAGGTATTGGGAAGCATTGCCAAAAAGCACAATTTAATTTTGGTTATCGACAATTGTTTTGCCACTCCCTATTTGCAACAACCTATTAAATTCGGTGCCGATTTGGTCATTCATTCGGGTACCAAGCTGATGGACGGACAAGGTAGGGTGCTAGCGGGAATTACGGTAGGCAATAAAGAATTAATAGATAAAATATATCGCTTCTCAAGAATTACCGGCCCAACATTATCGCCGTTTAATGCTTGGGTGTTGTCTAAAAGTTTAGAGACCTTGGCCGTTCGAGTAGATCGGCATTGTGAAAATGCCATGAAACTAGCCGAGTTTTTAGAAGACCATGCAAAAGTTAATTGGGTAAAATACCCTTTTCTGAAATCGCACCCTAACTATGAAATTGCCAAAAAACAAATGAAGGCAGGTGGCAGCGTGGTGGCCTTTGAAATAAAAGGCGGTGTAGAGGAAGGACGTAAATTCTTTGATTCGATTAAATTACTATCCCTATCGGCGAATTTAGGTGATTCTAGAAGTATTGTTACGCACCCTGCATCTACTACGCACAGTAAATTAAGTGTTGAAGAACGTGAAGAAACGGAAATAACCGATGGTATGGTGCGAGTCTCTGTCGGCCTTGAGCATATTGATGATATTATAGCCGATATAGAACAGGCGCTGGGCTAGGCCTTTCTATGGCACAGAGTGCCCTGTTGGCCGGTGGCAGGTCTTTGATTTTCGCTATCTTCGTTTTATGCTATCTAAAAAGACAAAATACGGACTCAAAGCACTTACCTTTTTGGCAAAACAGAAAGACCAGCGGCCAGTACAGATTTCTGAAATAGCAAGGCAGGAGAATATTTCTCAAAAATTTTTAGAGAGTATTTTATTGAACCTTCGCAAAACGGGGTTCTTGGGTTCTAAGAAAGGAAAAGGTGGCGGATATTATTTGATAAAAAAAACCGAAGAAATATTAATGACCGATGTGATACGTGTTTTAGAAGGCCCTATTGCTATGGTGCCTTGTGTGAGTCTCAATTTCTACGAAAAATGTGATGATTGCCCTGATGAAAAATTATGTTCGGTCAATAAACTGATGCTACAAGTACGAGATAGTGCTTTAGCAGTGTACAGAAACAACACCTTGGCTGATATTCTCATACCAATCTAAGTTAAGATTTAGATACGTCTTTGCGAGCGAAGCGATTCATTATCCATTACCTAGTTCAGCATGTCACCCTGAGCGCAGTCGAAGGGCTACATCGCTATGTCGCCCCCGTTAAATTGTTCAGTTTAACGGGGGGCAAACTGATTGCCATTTCAAGAACAAACTCAATTAAAATTACAGAAACCCCATTTGCACTAAATGAAAAATAAGTTAAAAACAATGTTTTTTGTTAATAATCTACCAAATCCATAGGGTAAATGTAATTTTTATTGATTTTTTACGTACTCATAAGAAATATTCTCCTATTTTTGAACACTCTACTAAATAAGTAGGGTAATGTAATTTTAAGATCGTATGATTGCCGACCAATTTATTCTGAACAAAAAAACAACAAAAAACGAATATTGGGCAGATAGAAAATCTGACAACCCAAAAAGAAGTGTGGTGAAGTCCATTAGCTGGCGAATCATAGGCACGCTTGACACGATCCTAATTTCGTGGCTGGTGACAGGAACCTTAACAGTGGCCCTTTCTATCGGAATAGTGGAGCTGTTCACAAAAATGGGTCTATACTTTTTTCATGAGCGCATTTGGAATACAATTAATTGGGGTAAATAATAGTGAAAATCAAGAAAACGATTATGGGTTTTACGCAAAAACAAATTGAAAAGTTGAACACACAGTTCAAAGGTATACCGCCCACCGAAATTATTTCTTGGGCGATAAAAAATGCTAAAACGGCGGTAGTGACCACAAATTTCAGACCGTATGAGGTGGTTATTCTTAATGCTGTTTATATTGTGAAAAATGATACTCCCGTTATTTGGTGCGATACAGGGTATAATACTCCGAATACCTATAAACATGCAGATGAACTGATTTCAAAATTAAAATTGAACATCAAATTATATGTACCAAAACAGACGACTGCGCATAGGGATGTTTCGATGGGTATCCCTCAAATAAATGATGCGAGGCACACTATATTTACTGAACAGGTAAAGTTGGAACCTTTCAAAAGGGCAATGGCAGAGTACCGACCCGATGTGTGGTTCGCAAACCTTAGAAAGGGCCAAACTGCCTTGCGTGATACCTTAGATATTTTAAGCCTGAACAAAGAGGGAGTCTTGAAAGTGAGTCCGTTTTACCATTGGACCGATACGCAGTTAGATGCTTATCTCAAAGAAAGAAACCTTCCTAACGAGCACCATTATTTTGACCCCACCAAAGTACTTGAAAACAGAGAATGTGGGTTACATACTTAAAATGACCAATAGAAATTTGACATTTTGACCAAATTTACGGCCCACAGGCTTGAACTTGGCATTTGAACTTGAATTTGAATTCGACCTTTATGAAAGACACATCCCATATAAACCCGTTAGAAAACGAAGCCATCTATATTTTTAGAGAAGTAGCAGCACAATTTGAAAGACCGGTATTATTGTTTTCGGGAGGAAAAGACTCGATTACGCTGGTTCGACTTGCCCAAAAAGCATTTTGGCCAGCAAAAATTCCGTTCCCGTTAATGCATATCGATACAGGGCATAATTTTCCTGAAACCATTGAATTTAGAGACAGATTGGTGAAAGAATTAGGTTTGGAGCTGATTGTTAGAAATGTTCAAGATACCATTGACCAGGGAAAGGTAAAAGAAGAGTCGGGTAGATATTCAAGCAGAAATATATTGCAGACCACAACACTTTTAGATGCAATTGAAGAGTTCAAATTTGATGCCTGTATCGGTGGTGCACGTAGAGATGAGGAAAAGGCAAGGGCCAAAGAGCGTATTTTTTCTGTTCGTGACGATTTCGGACAATGGGATGAAAAAAACCAACGCCCCGAATTGTTCGATATGCTGAACGGCCAAATTGAATTGGGGCAGAACGTACGGGTTTTTCCGATTTCCAATTGGACGGAATTGGATGTTTGGTCTTATATAGAAAAAGAAAAAATGGAAATACCATCCATTTATTTTGCCCATAAGCGCAAAATATTTATGCGTGACGGACTGATTTGGTCACATTCAGATTTTGTGTACCAAGAAGAAGATGAAGAGGTTTTAGAACGGATGGTGCGGTTTAGAACTGTTGGTGATATGAGCTGTACCGCAGCGGTACTTTCCAATGCTTCAGATATTGCTACTGTGGTAAAAGAGATTAGAGCATCTACGATTTCTGAACGAGGGGCGCGTATTGATGATAAACGCTCAGAGGCGGCAATGGAAAAAAGAAAACAGCAAGGGTATTTTTAAAGCCCCTAACCCCCAAAGTGGGAACTTTTAACGATGTAAAAACCGATACGAAAAGTGATGAATATCGATTCAAGTTTAGAAATAGAAAAGGGTACAACCCCTTCCCCTTGGGGGAAGGTTGGGATGGGGCTCCTAAAAATAGCAACCGCAGGAAGTGTCGATGACGGCAAAAGCACCTTAATAGGTAGAATTCTGTACGATACAAAATCATTGACCAGCGATAAATTAGAGGCCATTGAAAAAACCAGTAAGCAAAAAGGGTATGACTATCTAGATTTTTCTTTGGCAACTGACGGACTGGTAGCCGAAAGAGAGCAGGGTATTACCATCGATGTGGCCCATATCTATTTTTCAACAGCAAAAAAAAGTTACATCATTGCCGATACGCCCGGTCATGTAGAATATACCCGAAACATGGTTACAGGAGCATCAACTTCACAGGCTGCCATTATTTTGATCGATGCCAGAAAAGGAGTAATCGAGCAAACAAATCGACATTTTTTCATCAATAACCTACTGCGTATAAAAGAGGTGGTCGTTGCTATAAATAAAATGGATCTTGTCGATTTTTCTGAAGAAAAGTACAATGCCATCAAAGTTGATTTTGAAGAGTTGATGAGTAAGCGTGATTATAAAGATCAAAAGATAACCTTTATTCCTGTAAGTGCATTGAAAGGTGATAATGTGGTAAATAAATCGACCAACATGCCTTGGTACCAAGGAGAAACATTATTAGAGCACTTAGAGGGTTTAGATATGGCTGCCGTATCTAATGTAGGCACGCCAAGGTTTCCGGTGCAATATGTTATTCGTCCTAAAACAGAGGCATTTCATGATTTCAGAGGGTTTTCTGGCAAGGTTTACGGCGGTGAATTCAATGTAGGTGATTCGGTTATCGCTTTGCCATCAAAAACAAAATCAAAAATCAAAGAGATTTATTTCTATGATAAAAAGTACCGAACAGCTTCTAGGCGTTCATCGGTTACCATAACCTTAGAAGATGAAATCAATGTAAGTAGGGGAGATATGTTGGTGAAAGAAGGTGATATGCCAACCATTGAAAAGCAATTTACAGCAACAATTTCATGGATGGATTCTAAAAAATTGGCTCTGGGCAACAAATATGTTGTACAGCACGGGGTGAATAAAGTACTAGCAAAAGTGGCGGTTATCCATCATAAAATTCAGCCTGATTATTCGGGTGTTGACACAACGGTTACCGCTTTGGGAATGAACGATATTGCCAAGGTGACCTTTAAACTGAGCAAACCCATTTTTTATGATGCGTTCGTAGATCACCGAACCAATGGGTCGTTTATATTGATAGATGCCCAATCGAACAACACCGTGGGGGCAGGGTTTATTTCTCCTTGTAAAACCACCTGCTTTGCAGGTGGTCATGTTCTGAGGGCTATGCCTACCTTTGTTTTATGAGTAAATATAAGAAACTGAGTCACGTAATTTACAAATGCGAATATCATATTGTCTGGGTTCCAAAATATAGGTTACGGATATTAAAAGATG